>Ga0208958_1000071_pt1 | contig 139574 bp, 246 predicted proteins | sample RifOxyB1_FD_184032 | JGI IMG/M metagenome (GOLD analysis project Ga0208958, IMG submission 184032) | Soil microbial communities from Rifle, Colorado - Rifle Oxygen_injection B1 (SPAdes) | ecosystem: Environmental > Terrestrial > Deep subsurface > Rock core/Sediment | place: Rifle, Colorado...
TCACCACCACAAGGAACCCACCAGCTATCACAGGGTCATTCAATTTCTTAGCTGCAACCTGAATAATATTGGGTAGATGTGCACGTTTTTCCAAGTTAAACCTCCAAGGGTTTTTCCTTCTCAATCTCAATAGTGTAGTGTCTCTTCAGAACCTCTAACATGCCAAGGTAATTACCTGACAGACAATCGTGCAATATGTTTTTCCAGTCCAGCTTGTTCAGTAGTGCAACCTTGCGAGCCCTGTTCAGGATATTAAATGTCGCCCTGTTCTTCTCGTCCAGGTAAAGCTTTGGTTTGACTTGCATCATTCCTCCCTGTCTGCTTCTCCGGCGCACTTGAGAAAGCTATGTACTATCTGGTGAGCCCTCTGCAATGATATGCCATGCTTCTCAGCCACGTCCTTTAGCGGCCATCTGTCCACAACTATCTTTCTTATGATATCCTTGTTCCTTTCAGAGAAGCTATCAAGCAGCTTCTCAAAGAATACTTTCATTATAATCCTGTCCTCCATGTTGGTATCCACAAGGGAGGACTCGAACATACCCCAGTCGATCTCGGATGAATCACAGTCGGACTCATACGTTTTATCGAGTTTGATTTTCAGAACACTGCGCAGGGAGTTATGCACACATTGGTAGATATATGTCCCCCACGTTGATTTTGCCGGATCCCACTTTTCAGCTGCTCCCTTACTTAATAGGATTACATAGGTGTCATGGTGGATGTCTTCCCACAGGGCATAGTTAATCCTGTACTTAATAAGGAGGCAGTATGTTATCTTGCTGATATCCTCAATCTGAGCTGTATTTAGCATTACCTCTCCTAGTGAACGTGTTTTCCATCTGGTGCCACCGGACAGCCACATCCATAGTTGCTGCTCTTACAGTAGATACAGAGTGGTCCAGGACCATGCTCATGAAGACTACTAGGTGACACGTTACATCCTGGACCCCAATTGGTACTTCCGCACCAACGACATACATTTGGATTATCCACGTGTTCATGTATCTGATTAACTCCACACCCATGTCCATAGTTAGTGCTTCCACAATGTCGGCATGTCATCTACTTTACCTCCCGTATCTCTCGTATACTAGCAAGCGGTACCTCTGTACCGTCTTTCATAGTAATAATAGTATCCCGTGATCCCGCATGGTTCTTTAGTTGTCTAACTGTTCCGTCTTGTAGAACCGCTTCATAGACAGGCATATTTTTACAGGCATTGTCTAGAACTTGTACTGCACCAAAGATTATAGCCATTATAACAGCTATTACAACTACATATGAAATAAGTTCACCCAAAAAATCTGACACTATTATCCTCCTTAGATAACCGGCATGTCATATGCTCGCCCCCACCAGTTTCTTGTGCATCTCCTCAAGGTCCTCGTATGCTGCTTTTAGCTCTCTCCTAAGGTCATGAATAACTTGTGCAGGATCACCTTGTGCAACACTGACTGCTCCGCTAAGCAGTGCCTTCTCAACCTTGTACAAACGAGTCAGCTCTTCAAGTTCAGAGCGATAGTGACACTCTGCCCAACCCTCCACCATATCTTTTGCATTGTGATACCTTCCTGGGTAGTGTGACAAACCACAAATACCACACTTATTAAAAAATGGAGATGTTAACTCAATCAGCTCTTCAATGCACTGCTCCAGTGTCTTCTGTGCTGGGCATATACCTGTGTCCAGTGTTCTCCACCAGATGCGCCACTCAGGTTGCTGTGCTGCGTCATTGATCATTCTAAGCCACCATTGCCAATTATAGTATCATCAGCATGCATTCGTTCTTCCCTCTCAAGCTCCTCCATAGCAGCAACAAAATACTTGTGCAGTCTCTCAGTGAAATCCCAGTCTCCCACTGCGAGATCAAGATGCTTAATGAACTCCATTAAGTCATCATGGCTCTTATCGCTCACCAAAGAATTAACTATGTCCTCAAGATCAATGTTCACTGGTACTGTCACTATTGACAAGTCAGCTTTAGATTTTCTCATTTGCTATCCTCCTATAAGCATAGCAATGGCTTTAAGTACATACATTGTTTTTCTGTACACAGTAATATCGTACCCACCATCAACTTGAATATTCATGTTAAATTTCTTTCCTCTTGAGTAAATGCAGAAAGAGTAGCCTCCGTGTGAATACACCAAGTCCTTCCCACATTTCTTCCAGTTCATGCGTTCCCCCTTTTGAGCTTGCTCTTCAGCATGGTTATGGAGGCAGAGGGGAAAAAGTTTTTGCACATCTTCTTTGCCTTCTTCTCCCACGCACTGCAGAACAAGTCAATGTCCTCTCTGCATTCAAGTGTGTCAATGTTGGGACCTATCTCGAGCAGACTATCCCCATGATCATCCTCAAGGAATACTGCTATGTAACAACATCCAATCTCCGGAGCAAACAGGTCTACACATATATACGCAGGTGCCTTCCTGTTTACCCTCTTTTTCTTTCTAGGCTGCCTCATATTGCGGTCTCCTCATTGATTGATTATCTTCCTCTGATCTATACAAACACCTGATATCCACGTCAAAGTTACTACCACCTGTAAGGAACACGTGGAACTCATCTCTTTTCGTTGTCTCGTTATAAAATGATGTAACTCTAATACCTCTGTCCCACCCATTAACCTTTGCTGTCATTCCGGACTTGTGGCCTAGGCGAGATACTTCACCTCTGTTACCTTGTAGTGTCCCTCTAAACTGTGCCATCTAAGTCCTCCCTGTCACAGCATTCACGGGTGGTTCTCATGTTCACCCAGCCACAACGGTCAATCTCAAGGTCAACAGCTATAGGGCTCTTGCCATCTGGATTAACTGCGCATGCTGTCTGTGTCATGCTTCCATCTGACTCAAATGATAGACTGATTTGCCACCCTTCAAAGGTTAGGAGATAGGAGTTTCCACCTATCCCAATTGCTTCTAGGTGAAGACCTTTTGACACTGGCTTACTACTTGTTTCCATAGATCTCTGCCTCACTCTCAAATTTCTTAATCTTATAATCCCAAAGGGGGCTACCAATCCCTGTAAAAGCGTCCAAGATGTTTACTACATGCTCTCTTTGTAACTTACGGCTAACAGCTACATCCATGTCAAAGGTCATCTCCACAGTAACACGGATCTCTTCTCTCATTTTCTACTCCCTGTACCCATAGCAATAAACATCACAACCCAAAATATAGCCTCAATTAAACTGCGTGTAGATAAAGCAATCTTGTCTTGCGCATACTGTATAGCTGAGGATAAAAAGGATAGTAAAGATAGCCCTATGGGAATTAACCTCATTCTGCACCCCCAACACTAAAGTCTGCTTCTCTACGTATCTTTGCATCCCAGACACAGATCTCTCCGTCCCCATGCCTGACACCTACCACAACACTATCACCACTGCACACGTAGCAGAAATCAATCTCTTCTTGACTTTCTTTAAGGGTCTTCTTAACCTCTTTATACCATGCATCACGGGTTGCAATATCTATAGGAACTCCAACACGCTCAACTAGTTTTTCATATGTAGGCTTAGCCATATTTACCTCCTATAAATCCTCTGGAGTGTCTGATCCAAGAGTAACTGTGTACCCGTCACCCTCTTCCCAACAGCCGTTATTGAGAGCCCATTCATGCTCTTCCTTTGATGGGATCTCAGCTGTCTCAAACTGATCATCAATGCAGCTTAGGTAGTGCTCTTCAGCTTTCTCCTTGTGGATGAACAGCGTAACACTGTCAACCACGCCATTCATTACCTCAACGACATAATAGATTTCTTTCATATACACACCTCACTCGTCGTATTTCAGCAGGAAGTCAGGGTTAATAGCCTTGAAGGATACATGGGGATCGGATGCAAGACGGACAACAATGCCCTCACGCTTCACTCCAGGCTTCAATGCGCTATCTCCCTTACTCAGTTCCACCAATGTCTTAACTGCTTCAATTGTCTCGCACTTAGCCATTTTTAAGACACCAAGAAACGGTACCATCTTGAGTCCAAGCATGGTGCAGAGCTCTGACATTTCATCCCGCCTCAACCGTTTCCCGCAGTATAACATATTAAATACATAGAAGTCAACTCCGGTTAATCCGTACTTGTTACCCTGGATTCCCTCACCTATCACCTCACCCTGGATAACATAGTCCTTCTTAAGTCCAATCATCTTATTCTTCAGACCATACATGTTAGCTGCTCGCCACCAACGGCTGTCATCTTCCTTCTTCAGGTAGATGTTACGTGAGCAGACACCAAAGGTTCGATTGCCTATAACACCAGCTTTGTGCATGAAGAACGTTGCACTTGATCCGTCGAGCTTTTCAGTGAGCTCCCACTGCTCGCCAAACCTGCTGGTGAACACAGAGGCGCACACCTGCACCCGTGTCTCATCTGTCTTCTCAATCCACTTGGGCCAGCCACGAGTGCGCTTACGGGTAAAGGTCAGATAGAGTTTGCGGAAAGTCCAGAACCTCATGAGGTACTTGAGGATCTTTGACTTGCCCTGGTAACCCCTCTCCACCGGCTCACTTTGTGCCTCAGGATCATGCTTTACGATACCAAGGATACTCGTGACATCATCGCCCTCTGAGTAGCTACTGAACTTCTTGGGAGGGAGGATGGACAGTGGAAATGCTATACCCTGACTTACTTGCTTGCGGAGTTTGATAGTTTTAATACGGAACTTACGTTCCCTGAGGAACTCAAATTCAGGCTTAGGAGGCAAGATACTATCGGTCTCACAATACACCACAAGGTCTCCTACCTTGTGTATACCTTTTTGTACAACTAATTGCCAGCCGAGCACGGTACATTTTTCGATCTTGTCTGCACCTTCAATAGGCTCCAAATTAACAATGCGCTGCACTGATGCTAACTTTCGATCACTCATTGGTGTCTCCTAGTATAGATTCTTACTGGAAAGGTAATGGTCAATAATCATTAGGCTACTAAATAGGTGATTAGCTGGTCTGTCTTCAGCACTATAACTGTAGAAGTCATCCTCCTCATCTACCCAGAGGTAGTCAATAACCTTTGTCATAGCCTTAATAGTTTTCTTGTCAATGAGGTGCTGCTTAGTTCGCTTTCTCATTTGTACCTCACGGTTCCAAGCTGCTGAAATAGAATGTGTGCTTGCACACAGGGCAGCTGAGCGAACTCTGTGTGTCTGACTCTGTTACAAGTGTAACATGTGAGTTGATGCCACAGTTTCTACAGATCATCTCATAGGGACGTGTGTCAGTTCCGCACACCACATTTTTCCCTAAGATAGCCCATGCGAAAACCAGCAAAAATGTAACACCAAGTAAAAACATCTTCATTACTCAATCTCCTTTATCCCAAGGAGTTCTCTGAGTTCATGTTGTAATTGTTCTCTACCTTCAGTGCGACCATTACTGTAAAGGTCACGTTTACAAAGTTCAAGCTCTGCATTAGATTTCTTTAGCTTAGCCACCTCAGCTTTTAGGTCATCAATTTTCTTACTCAGCCTATACTCAGTTCTATTGAATGTGGTCATCATTTCTCCTCCCAACTAACACCTTGTACTCTTCTTTGCCAACGTACTCCTCTAAGTACTTAGAGAAATCAGCAAAGCTAACTCCTAATCTCTTCAGCATTTCCAGTGCTACTATCCATCTAAACTTATACCCACAAGTCCACTCACGGTAAGTTTCGAGTGTTTCCATTGTCTCACAGCTCTCTGCTAAGATAATACTTGGCGTACTCCAGCTCTTCAACTATGTTCTTGAAACGAATCACAGTCTGAATCTGTGTCTCTCCTGGTACTACAGCGGTCTCAATGTTACTCTCAATGGCATCTATAAGTGATGAAAGTGCAACGTTAATATTGCTCATTGTCTCACCTAGCCTTTCTTTTTCCTTGTTTACCACTCATTAATATCCTCCTGCAATGGCTCATAGGGAAACATCAACCACTCGTCACTCCCACAGTACGGGCACTCTGTACGCTGCTCATCAAAGGTGTGCATACACCAGTTACAACGTTGGAGTTCCATTATCTAGCTCTCCTTACCAGTCTAGATACACGCGTAGTAAACCATACTCATCAAAAGCTCCTGCTTTTAGAAGTTGTTTAAGTGTAGCGATTAAGTTCCTGTCCCTAATAATGTTATCAGGAGTGACCGCATCACTATAGAAGAATGCCTCTGTAACCCCAGGAAAATCTCTTAGTACCTCTTCTTTGTACTCCTCGTCAAGACCTGAGATATACTCAGAAAATACCAGATGGAGTATACGTGAGAAATCACCTTTCTCACCGCCACCAATTATTCTCTGTTGTGTTTCTGATCCATTGTGTATTTCGTACAAGTTTACATACTTATGAACTTCTACCATAGCATTATCTCCTCTCGTCTTAGGTGGTACTTTGTAGTACTACTTGCCTTTCCTATTGATGTAGCTCTCCCATATGATCTTGCGATCCTCCTTATGGAACATGGGATTATCCATAGCCCGCTTCAGAGAGATCTTACGGCCACGATCCTTCTCAAAGCGGTCTTCCTCGTGACACTTTGATCTTCCCATGTTGAGAACTTCCCAGTCCTTTTCCCCACTGCCGGTCTTAACTGAGATTATACAATCAGTTACAATGTTGGAGTTCATGGTGTTACCACCCTCATTAACACCAACTTCAGTTTTATACCGCCAAGTTACATCCCAGATATTCTCTCTGATATTAAACCTCACTGGTATCCTCCTCGTTGTTGTCTCCAAGTATATACTTGGCATGCGCAAGAGCAACACGTAGATGACTGCTGACTTGTGTATCTAGCATATCTTCCTCAACTTGGATGATAAGCTCAGCAAGTGCATCAACTAGATCTTGATGCTTTGGCTTTTTCATTATTTACCTTTCATAGCACAATGTCAATTGCAGCATCAAGATGCTGGACAGGCTCTTCCCATACACGGTGTTCATGGTCGTGCCACATCACATCACGGATGTAGCGATATCGCTGTGCATCCTCGTGCAGCTTCGCGACCTCAGCGTCGAGCCGCTGCACCTCACCCTCGCGCGCATGCCAGCGTAGCTGCCAATCCTGCTGCTCTGCTTTTTGCGCAGCGCACTCGGCCTGCGCGGCGGCGAGTTGCTGGCGTAACTTGGTGTTTTCTTTTGCTGCAATATGTTGAACTGCAAGGTTGCCACTTGCCAATTCTCCAATCTCACGCTTAAGCTTAGAGTTTTCTCTTCGCAGTCCTCCTGCCTCGGTACATTCGTAATGCGTATCACTCATTTCCCCACCTCCTTTTCCTTCCAACCGCACCACGCACATTGACCACTATACACAGCCACGGCATAGTTCTCCTTGCCACCCTCTGCACATTCATAACAACGTACAAGGTAAAGCCTACCAGTCTTATCCCTGAAGTTAGGCTCCTGAGTATTCCTATGTGGTTTCATTGCTGTCCTACGAAGCATTGGAACGGGTAACATTAATGCTCTCAATGCTGGCCTCAATTTCGTACCCATCAGCACCCACATCAACAAATAGTTCCTCATCAAACTGGCTGAGGGCAAGCTCCTCAGCTTCACGTGCACTTGCGGCAGAGATGTCAACCGAGCAATCCACCACCATCTTGAAGTGCACAGTGTGGGTAGTGGCAGGACACAGATCCACCTGGATCAGTCTGATGATGTCAGGGCGGTACTCACTACGGGTTGCAAAGGTGACACCAGTACGCATGTTATACGACACGTAGTTCTTCTGAACATGGATGTACTGCTCAATGTAGTCCAAAGTTACCCCGCCAAGAACGACACCATCAAGGATGAGCGTCTCACGAACCCACTGCATAATACTGGCAGCATCCTCAAAGTAGGGTGCAAAACGTAGCGGCTTGGTGGGATGGGTAATAGCTACGCTGAAAGATGTTTCAGTGTGTACCTCATCATTACTGGGCAAAACAGGTGCATTGTTAACCTGGATACTCGGTTCCTGCGATGCAGCAGGTGTAGACGGTGAATTAAGCTGATTAAGATTCATAGTTTTTCTCTCCTTATTTCTCAGCGAGTTGGCGAAGATAGGGGCTACCATATTTGCGTTCAATGAAAGGTTCAAGAGTGCCTCTGTTCTGATTACCAACGTACTCAAACACTTTGCGAGGGCTATTAAGTGACATAACTTCTTTGAGATCAGTGACTAAATGCTGGATCTCAATGAGAGCCTTGCTTGTATCCAGCCATACAATGTTCTCACGACCACCATTGAACTTGAAGCCATCAAATTCCACACCTTTGGAGGCCAGGGAAACACAGCTTTCCTCTGCTGCCTTGATTTCGTCAACCGACTGGCGCAGAGTGAGGAAGTATGCACCCCTGTCTGCACCTGACATTGACCCAAGTTCTTTAATTGTATACATAGGGATTTTAAGTGACTTCGCCATCTTCGTTATCTCCTGTCCTATGGGCCTAGACCCGTCCTATTGAGATAATTCTGACACGTGAAATGATAAAGTAGGGGGTAGGAAGCCTTAGCCACCTACCCCCTGAGATTAAGCTCTACTGATTACTGACGGCCAGCCTTGACCGACTTGCGCACTTCAATGTCATGACCATTGAACACGGCAGGCAGCTCGCCCACCTCATCCATCTCGTCGCCATTGACATAGATGCTGAAGCTGTCAACACCCTGTGCGGCAATGTCAGCGCGGAGACGGGGGAGAACTTCGTCCGTCGGAAGAACGGTGATCTCACGGCCAAACAGCGTGTACGAGGTACGGTGGTCGGTGCCAGCCAGATCACCAACGCTCAGCTGCGCCCCAGCCTTGACCGACTTGCGCACTTCAATCTGATGACCATTGAAGATGGCAGGGAGGCTCCCGACTTCATCCACTTCTTCGCCGTTCAGCATGATGCTAAAGCTATCAATACCCTGCGCAGCGATGTCAGCGCGGAGACGGGGGAGAACTTCGTCTTCCGCTGCAACCGTAACATTGCGGCCAAACAGGGTGTACGACGTGGTGTTGGTGTTGCTCAGTTCGCTCATGTTCATGTGGATCTCCTTGGTAGTTGGGGAATACCAGCCCATTAGTTTGGCACATATCTACGTACCATTTTCCTTAGCTCTACTTACAATGATACTACAACTCAGCAACTTTTTCTACCCCTTGTTCAAAATAATTCCCTGAACCTTCAGTCCATAGAACTCGTCGTTCAGCATGGAGCTGATGCGGTCCAGGCGGTGGGCGGCAGTCTTGTGAGAGATCTTATAGTACGGGTTGTTCAGTGCGGTGGCAAGGGCAGCAATCTTATTCTTTACCTTGGTCACCTTATGTTTGCTAACAATGGTACTCTTACGACCAACAATGGTTTCTGCTTTCATAACACTCTCCAGTCCTAGAAGTTAAACACATTACCTACACGTACAAATTCCTTGAGACCACTACCTGCAGCAAGGGCATCCCATGCACATTCGTTGCCAAAGAAGTCCTTGTCTGAGTTTACAAAGTCCTGGTAATGCGATAGATACATCTTCTGCTTGATACTGTCTGGGAGGATGTGTGAGTTTGCCGAAGTCCACCCCGCAAGCTGGGCAAAGTTGGCATGCACACCTGATGAGAACACCATACTCTTAGTAGCAGTGTTCACACCAAGGCACTCACAGTCTTGAAAGATAGTTGTGGCTCTCTGATAGAACACCTCCACCTGCTTTGGTGAGCAGTGCTGGCTGTCAGCGGTGAAATAGATGTGCTGATCATCCTTGCTCATGAAGAGACCAAAGGAAGGACTGATGATGGTGCCTGTCATAATGTGGATCTGCTGGATAAGCTGACAGTGCCACCCCTGCCACATGAATGTTTCATTACCTCTCACAGGATGAGGCTCAAAGAAGGTCTCAAGGTTGGCATCAAAGCCCTCCATACTCTCGAGACCACCCCGTAAACTCTTGTCCCATAAGTCCGCAAGTACACGTTCGTTGGCAATGAGACACGGCGCAACACTGCTACTTGCACGATTCCTCCAATTGGTTGGCCGCTTCATCCAGTCATAGCGGAGGAATGCCATCTGTTCCAACCCACCTATGTGATCACCATGCAGATGGGAGATATAGATGTCATTGATATCATTGACAGAGATACCAGCCCTGTGCAATGCAGCAGGAGCCTGATACCCATAGTCAATGAGCATAGTCCTGCCGCACTCCTCCAGCATGAAACATTGGTTGAAGTTGACATTACTAAATGCGTTGCCACAGCCCAACACTGTTACTTTCATAGATTACACTCCTGTGTGCTCATTAGGTGATTCAATATTTATGTCCTTGTACACTGACGTGAACAGATCAACTGCATCAATGACATTAACGCACGTCCCGCAGTAGTGGCCACCAAGGCATTCCTTGCCCTCACCGCACATAGGCAATGAACCTTCAAGGTTGTAAGCCTTGTAACCCTTGCTGTCAAAGATACTCTTGACCCAATCTGCGAGCTTGTTATTGTGCTTGCAGTCAAAGCAGTCATTCACACAACCTACGTTACAATTTGCGCAGAAGTGGATATCTGTTTCGGGGGGTGCACTTTCAGCAACCGTCCCGTCCATCGGGTATTCGTCGTCAAAGTTTTCGACAACCGTAACATGCGGGTTAGCATTATCTCGAAAGTTCCCCCGCGTGACGCGGCTCCCCGTGAAAACGTCGTTGTCATACCCGTCCCAGTCACGCTGCCCATGATACCCAGCAAGAAGACTGCCTTGTGAAGGCGGGGTATACGGTGGGTAGTTGTATGTAGGCTTGACAATGCGCTCAATGTAGTCCGTGACCACATCCTTGACCTGTGCATACTCAATGTTGACCTTGATATTCTTGTAGAGGAACTTGCCACAAGGAGTCATGGCCTTGGCAGTGGCAACATAGTTGATCTCACTGCCCTTCTTGGACAGGACAATGCTATAGTTATAGAGGTTGCGGCACTGCAGATCATCCTGGCCACTATGGAACGACCCCATATCATTGTGGCTATGCACCACACCATTGAAACCAGACCCGTCACCATCCACGATTTCCACCATGGTCTTGGTAACTTTCTGCTTCGGGAAGTCCCACTCGGTAATAACACCAGCATCATTGACGTTATAGATCATCAACCATTCGTCAGTGGGCAAACGATTCATAAGGTCAGCCCAGATTGCCCACAGCTCAGGAGGAACCACAAGGTCTTTCGGTGTGGTTGCCTCACTGCAGGCGGTGATACAGGCACTCTTGATACCCAGCGCATCCTTGATACTCTGTTTAGCAGGGTCAGCAACGGTAGTGGCAGCAGGCGGCATAAGAGAACTCTCCCTTCCAGTAGTGTTAGCAGGCTGTCTGAATCCAACAACACGGGGTGCCGGAGCAGGCGCACCTGCAGCTTTAATGTATTTCATGTTAGTCTCCACTCTCCTTTTTTCTAAAGCCTTCTTCCAGGCTTTTTTCCTTCCCATAAGTGCACCCCTTATTGGACGTTAACACCTGCAGCTTGGAATTTCGGCTTGAGCAGCTCCATTGCCTGCTTGAGAGCATCCCACTTTTGCTGCTGGAAAATAGTGGTGGGCAAAGTATTGACCATCTCCTGACAGTCAAAGGAGGCAAATGCATGGATGATGGTAGTATTGGTTACGGAGTGTTCCGGCTCAGCATCAAGAAGACGAGCTCGGATTTCTTCGTCATACCTGCCACGAGCTAAACAGTCATGTATGTCATCATCCCAATTGCCTTCACGTATCAGATCAGAAACACTATCAGGTGAGTAGTACTCGCAGTTATCACAGTCGCCACGGTTACAGTTGTCACAATCACCACGATGGCAATCATCACAATGACCGAGCTTCTTGTTCGCCATTACTTTGGCTTCGGCTTGCACCATGCAAGTATCCGTGAGACAATCCTTGACAGCCTCCATAACGAAGTCGGTCACCATGGAACTGTTGCCCATGGCGAGCATGCGCATATCCTCAGTGAAGTTGACCTCACCAGCCATAACACTGAACACCGCAAGGGATGCAGCGGTGGCGGCAGGGATTGACCACGACGGAGTAATGGTGTAACCGTTGGTCTCCTCATCAGAGAACGTGAACGGGAATGCACGGCTGACATTCAGAGTAATACCGTCGTACCCGCACCGCTGATACTGGATGTTATTCTGGCGGCACCACTTGTTAAGCAGCTGCTGTGACTTGACATTATCCGTGCAACAGAAGATAACGCTGGCCTCATCAAGGATTGCCACGTTCTCATCAGTGATCTTTTCCTGGTAGCAGGAAACGCTGCAGTCAGGGCGAATCTTACGGATGAAATTGCGCAGCACCTCGGTCTTGAAACTCCCCACCGCACCTGATTCAAAGGGGAGGCGGTTCAGATTACTGGTCTCCAGCTTATCCATGTCGTACAATTCAAGGCTCGGGCACCCACTCATAGCCAGGAAGATTGCCACCCAGCTGCCAGTGCCACCGCAACCAACCACCACAGCCCTTGTCGGGACATTCAGAGGACGACCCAGAGCCGATTCAAGAGCAGTTTGACGTTCGTACAAAGCTCCTTCAACACGAGTAGTTTCCATTATACTATGTAACCTCCCCTTCTTTCTTGGTTTCTTTCTTATCAACCTTACCGAAGAACTCCTCAACACCAGTGGTCAGCTTGATGATACCCTTCTCTGCCAGATCATTGATGTTGCGCATCCCACCATGAGTTCCAGGGCCAATGATCTTCTCAAAGGAAGGGAGCTTAAGCAGGTTATAGCTGCCACCAAGAGAAGACATATTGATTGTCTTGAGCATGCTACGAACTTTCTTGCTGCGCTCCACTATGTCAGCATAGCTCTTGGGAGCAGGACGAATATAGGAGCTGAGTTCACCCACGCACAGAAGCTTTTCTGAGGAGTCACCATCCCTGTCACGGACACCAAAGTTGTTGTGGAAGTGCGAGCCGACATAAGGCCACTGGGTGAAGTAGACATACTCACCGTTCGGTTCATACACTGCACCAATGTACCCATTGAATACTGCAGGCTCAACCATCTTCCAACGCTTGCCATAGCTGTCCAGGATATACTCAATGCGAAGTTCACCTGTGTAGCCAACAACGCACATGTAGTTACCCTTGTAGAAACGCACAGGGATCTCAGGACTGTTAATAACTGAGGGCATATTAAACTTTGACTTGCGCAGCTCCCGCATAGCCGCATTGATCTGCTCCAGCTTGCCTTTAAATAAACGAGCTAATGAGGGAATGGGTACAGGCTTGTCCATTTCCTTGAATACTTCGACTGTCATGGTCTGCGGAGAACCATCAGCGGTGTCTTCCTCTTCGTCAGCCATTGCCCTGACCTCCAACTCCATTTATTTCCCACACATGCTCAAACCTGAACTGACCCTGCAGCTGAGAATCCTTGTTAACACCATGAATAGCGGCAGATCTCTTGTCACGGAGCATAACCATGAATGTGTTGCACAGACCTGCAGACTTTGCCCCATTCATAAGACGAACTAGCACTTCCCTGACACGCTTGTTCCCAAGGTCATACAACGGGACACCAAACGCTATGAGCATGACAGACTTGCCCTCACGGTAACGCTTGAATCCCTTGAGAGCTTTCTCCACCAGCTTTTTATGCTCTTTCTCAGCAGCTTCATTGGTTGAAATCACCTTGGAGTTGATAGCATCAGCAGCTTCCTTGCGCTTGGCTGCTATCTTTGCTGCATCGTGCTTGGTAACACAGCAGATATGCTTCTTAGCATCATTGTAGGCGTAGTAATAGCTGGCAGTATTGCCCCACATCACCTCAATGTTATAGATCGTTCCATCCTGTGAGGTGAAATTACGACCTACACCAATCACCCTGCCCTTGCCAGGCTTGCCATTGGTGAAATCCTGATTGCCATAGCTCCAGTCCCTGCCACGGCGAACCATCATACCAACCTTAAGCTCGGCAGGGTAGTCATCATCGGGAAGCTCAGGAGTTTCCTCCTTCTTTTCGACAGGCTTCGGTTCCTCCACAACAACGGCAGGAGCTGGGTCGTCATCAGCAAACGGATCAGGATCTTCCACTACTGCAGGTGCCGGAGTGACCAGCACAAAGTCCTGACGTTCACCACCATACAAGTAACTGTCAGTTCTGTCATTACTATCCCAACGGATTCTGTACCAACGTGAACCAGGGTAGTCTCTGTTGTCTCTTCCTAACTCGATAATCTCACCGGCCTGCTCAACACCATGGTAATGATCCTGTGTACCCCATTGCCAGGTAAAACCACGACGAACACGGTCACCAACAGCAGGTACCCACGGTGTTGCAGCCGGTTCCTGCTGTTGAGCAGGGGCACTGTCAGCCACCGGAGGAGCCACTACTGCTGCCGGTACAGGTGCAGCTGCTGTCAAATCACTTAGGCGCATCTTCCACCTCCCCACCATAGATACTCATTATCAAGCTCATTGAAACCTCAGCCCATCGTACAAAGTCAGGGAGGTAAATGTAACCACCCTTTATATCCTTGACCATATCCATACCCTCTTCGATATGATCGGCTATCTCATCAATTTCGTCATCATCAGGTGGGGCAGACTCAGCCGACACCAGCGGACTGGGCTTCCCGTTCAGTTGTGCCATATTCATGATGTTTGGTTACCTCCTAGAAACTACCGAGTGTACTTTTAGCCATCGTGATAAGCTTGATGCCGAGTTCCATAAAGTGTTTGGCATCCTGTGTGGGATCACCAGTGTCAATGCTTTCAGCGAGCTCAATGATCTCGTCAAAAATGGCACCAATATCCTGAGTATCGTTGTCCTCCTCGTTGTCCTCCTCGTTACCGTCCTCGTCAATGTTCTCGTTGTAATTGCTATGCAGATCACTCAAGCGCATAATAGTCATTGTGTTTCCTCCTGGGCTATGCCCTATTCCTTTGTCCACCATCCAGCTCTGTTCTCTTCAACCAAACCCACGGTAACTGTCTGACCTGTAACATCACATTGACCTGTCTGTAGATTCAATGTTGCACTCGGCTTGCCACATGGGCACATATCCAAACCAGAGTGATTATAAGACCACCTGCTGTACTTGTCAACAGCGCACTCCTTAGTTGAGTGACTACACACTAACAACCTAGGCTTGCTGTCCACTTGAATTTCCCTCCGCATTATTAAACACATGCTCATTGCCGAAGAAAGGAACACACAGCAACTGCTTAATGCCGTGACAATCCATGGGAATCTTGTTGCAATGAATCTTGTCATCTTTGTGCGGCTTGGCATGGGGACAGGATGCCCCCTTGTCCAGTGATGCACAGCCCTGCGGACTTATCCTTCCCTGACAAATGTACAGTTGTTCTTCAGCACCACTCACCATTTTGGTCTCCTTTGTTTTCAGGATCGTGTAACAACTTTGGAATTACCATGTTATCAGCATAGGGCAGACACTTGAAGAAAGGTGTTTTTCCACCAAGCTTTATGCCCCATGTACACATACCTGGTGTGTCACAATATGCAGTGCATACATGTGGAACTCTATGCCCACACCTTGCATTATGCGTTGGAGAGTGGACACAATGGCCCTGAGCTCTCCCGACACATACCATAAGCTTCTGCTCAGCATTCAAGGTTTGCCCACCTCCTTAGGCAGCACCATGTTATCAGCGCATGGTACACACACAGTTTTTACTATTGGCTCACTTACCCAACCACATATCTCCACATATGTGCACTCAGCACCCTGAAGCTTGTGAGGACCTCTGTGTACACATCGTATAGTATCTCCAAGTGTGGCCACTCCTTCTCTGCAATGCCCAGACAACCATCCCGTGCACACATACCATTTAGTATCATCGCTCAACTATGACCACCCCCGTCCTTTGGAACTATGAAGTTATGTGGTGCATCTACCAAGTAACGATCTCGTATAACAGATCGGTCACATAAAAGACTGTACCTCTTCCTGCCGTCAGGCTCTGTTATAGCTTGGGAAATGAATCCAGGATCTATCATTACTCTCCCACCACACTCTAAACATTTCTGGTCTATACCAAGCTGACCACACACTAAGTACTTTCCAATGACCATAATACCTAGCTCCTGAGTTCAACTTCAATGTCATCAAGGAGTTTCTGGACACTCTTGCAATACTCTTTCTTGATCTTCTGCTGCTTGTATAGTACCATGAGATCTTCAAGGAATAACCTCAGACGAATAAGCAGATCACGTGTTTGTGGTGTCATTTTAGAACCCCTTTCTCCTTAAGCCACTCACCTCTCATACCACCTTTTGGTATAACCATGTTATCATAGAACTGTATCATTGGAACATATATTGGTTTAATAGAGCTATTGGTAAACCTCCAACAGGTGCGTTTGTCTCCAGGCTTAATAGACTTCCCAGCAAACCATATTGCAGGACGGGGTTGTGCGTATGAGCAGTTAGCACTTCTACAGTACTCACTTACATAGGCACAGATGTACGTTTCAGTACCGTGATACATCTATGTCCACCCCCTTGCTCTTGACCCAGTTAAAATAATGGTCACCCTCAGGTATAGCCATGTTGTCATAGTACTGGATAAGTGGAACTCTGAAATTCTTAATGTCACAACCACGTGTTTCACCAGGTTTAACACTGGTGCCCATGAACCAGTCTTCAGGCTTCTCTCTTGCGTATACACATACACCAGTGCTTTTACAATATTCACTTACATAGGCACAGATGAACCATTTAGTTTCTGATTCAGGATTAGGCATAGGTACTCCTTGATGATGTTGGGTGATTGGTGTAAACTACTGGGGTGAAAAGAGTTATGGAGCGCACGACTGGGATCGAACCAGCATTTTCAGCTCCTGTTACGATTAACTGCTTAGAAGGCAGACTCGGCTACGTGCGCGTTATTCAAGACTTTAACCAGTGACGTATGGCATTATCAGAGACACCATATTTTCTACCTGTACCACAATATCCTAGTAATTCTACATCATTAAGCAGCATGGCAACAGAAGGTCTTTCAGCCCTTCTTTGTGATAGTCCCCAGCATTTAACGCTGCAGTACTTTTTGCTATCAATACCACAAACTGAACCACATACAGGACAAATAATAGTTTCTCTTCTAACCGGATTATGAAGTGCGCAGTGTTGGGAACTGCTGAGAACTTCTAGGTTGGCTCTAGAGTTATTTAGCTTATCTCCATCCTTGTGGTGTACGTGCTCATCTTTTCTAAGCCATCTCCCCAAGTACATCGAGGCAGCATGCCTATGATAGTACACTTTACCGTTACTAGACAAAGGGTGACCACTGTCCATAAAGTACATGTACCCAGTACCAGTATCTAACCTTTGTTTTATGTCTTTATAATACATGCTTATATTATACCATCAACAATGAACTATTTAAAGTGGTGGGCAAAGACAGAATTGAACTGTCATTGACGACTTATGAGGACGCTGTTCTAAACCATTGAACTATTTGCCCTTAGAGAGGGGGCTGACCCTCGCTGGAGCCAGCCCCCAACACGTTACTACCTTACAGAACTAGCCCAGGCAGATACCAGCCTTGACCGACTTGCGCACTTCAATCTCATGACCATTGAACACCGCCGGAAGGTCACCAACCTCGTCCACTTCCTCGCCATTCAGAATGATCGAGAACGAATCAACACCCTGCGAGGCAATGTCAGCCTTCAAGCGCGGCAGCACTTCGTCCGTCGGAAGAACGGTGATCTCACGGCCAAACAGCGTGTACGAAGTGCGGCTCGCAGCACCCGACAGATCACCCATGCTCATCTCCGCACCAGCCTTGACCGACTTGCGCACTTCGATGCTGTGGCCATTGAAGATAGCGGGCATATCCCCAACCTCATCAACTTCCTCGCCGTTCAGAACGATGCTGAAGCTGTCAACACCCGCAGCGGCAATGTCAGCCTTCAGGCGCGGCAGGACCTCATCCGACGGCTGCACCGTAACGTTGCGACCAAACAGCACATAGGTCGTCGTGTTCGTCGTGCCAGCCAGGTCCTGCATGTTCATGTTCGCCATGTAAATCTCTCCTCGTTACAACTAAGTTCTGCCACCAAGGGTAGCAGGTTTGAATCCTACATCTATAGCTTGTAATGAACAGTTATATGTTACGTGCCATCCTACCCTCCCCCAGGACAGATACTACATACTAGGCTTTACCTGTGTGACTAGGTTTTACTTCAACTTTGTGTATACCAAATTCTCTGTTTAAAACTGAAGTACACTCAACTTCTACATCATCAACAAAGATATTAAATCCACGTCTATAGTCAATGGATGCTAAGTCACTAAGAATTCTCTCCCGTATTATTTCAGTTCTACCAACTGGGATAGTTTTACCGAGTATATAATAACTTGTCTTATCCATATAGCACTAACCAGGAAAATTGGGGCAGCACAGGCAGACAAGAACACTGCCTTGATTTGCCCCGCATTGAGTGCAATCAAACGTTTCCATGTGGTCTCTCCTTATCCAAGATCTTTAAGTTTAAAACTATTTGACCAAGGGTTCCACCCAACATCCAAGCTACTCTCAATTTTCCTTGCGTCCTCAACCAGTTTATCAATACGTTTAACACCAACTCCAGCTAATTCCGCTAGCCTTCTCCAGTCAATCTCAATTTCCCTGCAACCCTCAACATCCATTACAATATAAGGCACTCCATCAGCCCACACATGCGTACAGTAATCAGGATTTTCAATGTAGTAGTCAATGGTAGTACGTTTGAACCTACCATCTCCGTCACTTCTCAGAAAAATGATTCTGGGATCGGGCTTAGCTTTGTAAGCCTCCCGTACTTTTTTTCTAAGGACAATATCAGTAGTGGCCATGTGGTCTCTCCTTAGAACAGGCGCAGGTAACAGCAAGGGTTATTGCGCTTGAAGTGAGTTGCTCTCCATCTCTTGATAATAATGTGATCCTTGTACTTCTCCGATCCATTCCAGATATGACTCTTCAGGATCTTATCCACCTCAGCGTAGCTCGATGCACCAAGCTGGTCAAGGTCGGAGTTGGTGATACCTAGTCCATCAGTAGGCACAGCTTTGATACATGCTTGCAGGGCACGTTTCTGTGCACGTGTCCCCTCATTGTCCACGATCCATTGGGCGAGCTGGTACACCTCAGTCTTCCAATAGTGCTGAATAGGTGCTATGTCGCCAACGTCCCCATGCAGAGTCCAGAAGCCAAGGAGATACTCAGTCAGGTTATCCGTGGACAGCACCGCCCCCTGGCATGAAAAGGCAGTGTTGTACAAGTGAATCATACGCACACGAGCCTTAACGTTACCTTTACGAATTTTCTCGTTGGGTATATTCAACAAGGAAAGTTGGTGACTGCTAATTAACTCTACCTCGGAGTCAATCTCTGCTTCGAACCACCTATGAGAGTACGTCCTACAAATGTCCCTGGCCCTCTTAAGCTCATCAGGTTTGTTAGACTTGGAAGGGAGTGAAACAAGAACCAAAGGAATACCAAGTTCCTTGTTGCAGACATGGTAAGCAAGGGCTGCAACGAGTGCACTGTCCACACCACCACTTACACCGAGAACCAGAGACTTAAGCTGTGCCCCCTCAGTGTATCTCTTGAGCCATGTACGTATCTTCTTCACCTCAGATTTGCAGTTCACACAATCCTCCCGAACACTTGATTGAGATAGGCTAAGTAGCCATCATCCTCACACATCTGCTTGCCCTCGCTGTCACTCAGTTTGGCCACAGGTTGATACTGGCATTCCGTCATTTTTATAACACATTGCAGTGCAGGAACTCCCACATCATTGGTAAGGTTTGTACCTATACCGAACGATGTCTTGATGTCATTACCAAACTTATTGTACAGATCAATAGCCTTGGGGATTGTCAGGCAATCCGAGAACACTGCACTCTTGGTCTTCGGGTCAATACCCATGTCCTTGTACCAACGGATCAGCTGCTCACACCAAGCATATGGATCACCACTGTCATGTCTGCATCCATCGTACAACTTGGCGAAGTACAGATCAAAGTCCTTGAGGAACGCCTTGAACCCAACAACGTCTGACAGGGCAATACCAAGATCACCACGGTACTCATCAACCCATTTCTGTAGCATGAACTTCTGGGAATCAATGAGCCGAGGACCAAGTGCCTGACCAGCTTGGAGCCATTCATGTGCCATGGTTCCAATGGGTTTCACCCTGTGCTTCATTGCAAGGTACACATTGGATGTGCCAATGAACTTCTCAGGACATGTGCTGGCAAGGTGACCAACCACATAGTCCTGCCAGTACTTGCTGAACCTGCGCCGTGTACCAAAGTCAGCGAACCTGAACCCTGTGGGAGCAAGGCATATATCACTGACTTTCTTGAGCAGTCGTACCTGACCCTCACCCCAGAGGATTGACTCATTCTGGGTGTGGTTGTAGTACACCTCATTGACAATGGAGAGGATGAGGGTCTCAAAGTAAATGGTCAGAAACCAGGGTCCCTCAATGGTTATACCGAGGTCCCCGTTGTCCAATGCTTTAACTGTGATGTACTTGGCATTGGGCTTGTACATCTCGAGGAAGTCAATGTAATCAGGCTTGAGGAACCTTATGGTTCGGAGGTACTCAATCTCCTGCCAATTGAACTTGAGCTCACACATCTGAATGATCTCGCTCTTGATCTCCTCAGCGAATCTGCCAAGCTCTGCCCCTGCTGTTCGGCATTTAAACTTGTACTTGACATGTGCCCCTGGGAACTGGTGAAACACAGCTTGTCCCATGCTTAATTTGTAACTGTCTAAATCTAGCAGACTTGTGATTATTCCTCCCATAGAACACGTCCGTCAAGGATAGGAGCAAGCCCTGTGATCTTGTCAATGAATCTGACGTTCTTGCCAGCAAAGCGTTTCTTGGTGTCCTCCACTGCTGTGTCACCAATACCCCTGCAGGCAGCGAGGTTGATGACCACACGGAAGCCAGCGGACACAAGCTGCTCAGAGGTGGTAGCCACGCAGTAATTAGTGGCAAGGCCCCCAACGATCACCAGCTTAATCCCCTTGCTGAACAGGAACTCAATGACCCCTGTGCTCAGCTTGTTGAACAGATCATGGAAGCATGCGCCGTACGGGTGGAGATTAGGCTCACAGCCCTTCCATACAAAAAAGTCGTACTCCGTAACATCAGGAAGACCATCCAGCAACTCACAGCCAGTGCTGCCTGTTACACAATGGGACGGCCAGTGAATGTCCACATTGGGAAGACCAACAGGGGAAAACGGGGGGTGATCACCATCAGCGTTCCACATAGCCCAAGCAGGGTGGGCATCCTTGGAGCCAACGCGATAAGCAGCGAACAATGCCTGCTTGTTAAGTTCATTGACGATCTCAAGAGCCCCAGGGACAGGGAGCTCAGCAGGGCAGAGTTCACTGAACCCCTTCTGAGCATCCACATCAAAGCTGGCAATGTATTTCTTGTCAATAGCCATATCTTGTGCCACCTTTCTTAGAGAGAGCTAAAAAATTTGTGCATCCTCCACAGCAAACCACCATCAAAGTCCTTGCAATGATTGTCGTAGTTACGCTCATTACAAGAGCTTTGAAATATGGATTTCTTTTCAATGCAGTGATCTTCAATGATGATGTTACTCTCATGAATACAGAAATGAAATGGAGACCCGATGGTGTATCTATGGAAGATACACTTAGAACAGTACACCTTAACAGGCTCAACTTTTTTCTCGTTTTCATTTACACCAAGATCGGATAGCTTCATTATTTCTCCTTCTCATCGAAGTACCCAAGGAACCGTTTGACACGGAACATAAACTTTCCCTTGAAGTTCTTGCACTTGTTGTCACCATTGAGGAACAGGCACATCTCATCGGAAATTTTATTGTAACTACGCCGCAACGGGCTTGAGTAGCCAACCATGTTTGACGGGTGCACACAAGTGCTGAGTGTCAGTTGGTGGACTTTTTCCTCCATATAAATGCATTCTTCGCAGTACACCTTGGGAGTATTGTCAATAACCTTAGGAGTATTGTCAATAACCTTAGGTTCAAAGTCGGTGAGTTTCATTGGATATCCTTCTCCAGACATAAGAGATGAGTGTTCAAACTGATAGACACAAGCATTACCCAGATTGCAGTGTTATAGTCTTTTTCAAGAGCACAGGTAGCGGACAAGACGATAAGAAACGTGGATATAAGTTTCATCAGAGCACCTGCCCACAGCTTCCACAATACTTGACATCCGTGCCATTCTCAGCAGCACACTTGGGGCACACCCGAACTTCAATGGCCGACCCCACAGCCCCTCCAACCACGTACCCAGCAACCCCACCAATCACAGCGTTCCATTGGTTCTCTTTGGAGCTGTCGCCCACCTGATACCCAGCCACGGTACCAATGGCAGCTCCGGCCACCTGGCTCTGCTGCGTGGTACTGCAACCCTGGGCCATCAGGATAACCAGCAATGCACTCAAGGTGAAACAGCCACACATAAGCAATCGACGAATCATTGTACACCCCCTTAGTATTTTTTTATCACCATGTTCTCAGCTACTCTAACAACAGTAACGCCATGAATTACTCCACCATCTCGCTGGCATGCGTGTCGTCTATGGCTGTCAGCATAGATGTTCCAGTTATTTGGATGATCTATGTTACACCCATGTTGGTTCCACTTACATTTACCATTTACAAAGTCCCGACAGATCCAGTAGTCGAGCTCAGGCATAGGGTTTCCCCTTTACTATCACCATGTTCTCAGCGTATGCTACCAAAGGAACTTTTGCATATGAATTGCCCCTGGTGCAATGTACAGGAGTGCCTTTAATATAATACTCATACCACGTACTATCTGAGCCACGTGGCTTTCGAACCTCACACCCAAAGGGTGCCCAGGTACATATGCCCTTTGCGAAGTCTGAGCAGATAAATTGCTCATCCATTGTTAACCCTCCTTACTATTAATCCTTGTAATCACAAGCACCATATGCAGGAGACTTGCCACGCTCAGGCATAGGATCATCATGCTTCCAAGCATTGCATAGATATTGATTGTTTCCATACACCACCCTCTCTTAGTATTGTACTACCTGGAGCTACAGTTTGTCAATCATGTCCTGAATCTTGTAGAGAATAGTGTTGTGAACACCTGTACTGGAGAGCTCTTTGTAGAGTAGCTTCAACTGATTTCTTACCTGAATGATCTCAATAGCTCTGAGTGATAGCGTAGTCCCAACCTCCTCAAGTGCGGTTGATATTGTTATCATTAGCTTGCCACCTGCACCACTCTCTTGTTGCATTGAGAGCAATACCTTTCCTGTAGAAGAGTCTCTCGTTCCCTCACCACAACTTCATTTAGTACAATTCTTTGGATCCCCTCAAATGGCTCTGACCACCTACCCCAACTGTGAATCCCTAACCAGCACAGTAGTTTCATTTCAGTCCCTCCTCCACTTCCTCATTGAACTTAACCAGTCGCCTGTTGCAACCATACAGACACTTATCGCATTTCTCAGGCTTGTCAGTGTACACTTGATCCCTGTACAGATGCGAACAGGTGTACTCGTTGCCAGCAGTGCTCAGCACCCTCTCACTCATTGATATGTAGCATGTCCCAGCAGTGTTCTGTGGGAACCGAACACCTTGAATGATCCTTTGCTTGGCATCCAAAGTCTCCTTGATCAGTTCAAGTGATTCCCTGTCAAGTTCATTGTAAAGCTTGGGCATCACCTCATCAAAGAAGCAATCCACGTCCTCATCAGTCATCATGTAGACAGGGTTGGTGCCCTTGTACACAGAGAAGAACACTGCGTATGCCTTGTGGAATTCCCTGGCCGCAAACTGGGCAAACTCAACGGACTGCTTGTAGTTTGCCTTGCTCAGCGTGAAGGTAACGCTGACACCATTGTTAACCTCAACTGCCTTCTTGATGTTACCAAGCACCCTGGCATGTGCACCAGGAACCCCCACTGTTTTATCCCAGGACTCTGCATCACAGCTATCAAGGGATACCTTGAGCCGTCCAACGTGCTCAGCTGGCGGCTCAATGAAAGCATTGGTGTTCAGGTTGAACCTGTACCGCTTGCTGTTCTCACGGATCAATGGATACAGCCATGGAACCAGTGACGGCTCCCCTCCCGTGATGTGGAACAGGGCTGTGCTGCCATACTTTTCAAGGGCTTCCCTGAAGCGTTCCTCAGCCAGTGTTGTACAGGAGATAGGATGCTTACAGTATCCGCACTTGAAGTTACACTTGTTAGTGATGAACACTGCCACCCTGCGGACAGGTGGGTTTTGCCCAGACTTCAGTGCTGCCACTGTTTCCTTAACTCGTCGTTCAAAGTCATCCCAATACAAGGAAGACATAGCTGCACCTCAATGTTCAAGGTTAAATGCTGCGTATATTCCTGCTGACACACAACACATAAGTACCCCTATGGCAAAGGGGAGAAAGGCTCTGTCAATGAGAACAACGCTATCACCGAAGTACACCCAGCGATACCAGTTAGCACCCATAAGGAGGATGCCAGGGACAGCTGAGGCAAGTCCTGCCCCAGCGGTGATACAGAACAGATACTTCCTAGGATCACGCCGCATCATCGCACCCCCCAGAGCTTGGCGAGCTCACGCGTGATCTCGTCCTCGTCAGAGGGAGCAGGTCCGATCTCAGCCACCTCACTGATCGGACGGATCGAGGAGAGATCAGCCTTGCGGAGATGATGGGTCTCGGTAATTCCAGAAGCCCTGAGAATCGAGATCTGCACCATGGGAACCTTCTTGCGTGTGTATTCATTGAGCACCTTGTATACCCCATCCAGATTTGCCATCTTCATTGTTACATGCCCTCCTTGTCAAGCTGGCGAGCCTTGACTATTGCTTCCTCAATGTCATCAAAGACATAGTTAAGCTGGATCCCCATATCAACGTCACCAATGTCAACATCCTCCACGGTAAGAACATTGTGCCCCTTATCCGTGGTAACTATGATCTTAGCCATGATCCACATCCCCAAGGGTGCCAAGGAGCACCTTCCGTGCCAGGGCCTGGTTCATATCTGTGACTGTCTCTGCAATAGCTTTGCTAAGTGGCTCATCCTTGACCACCATGAGCGTGGCAAAGGACTTGAGAGCCAGGGCCCAGTCGGGATCTGAATACTCCATTTGAATTGCCACACTGTTCACCTTGTCAATCAGACTCGCGTTAACCATTGTAGGTTCCTCCTAGTCGATCCATTTGCGTACCCCTTTCCACTTGGGCAGGTGCTTGATGTATAGTGACACAGATGTGTAGGCATCGAACAGATACTGTGGGACATGGTTCATCCATTTGTACCATGGGATAACCAGCCACCCTGTGTACCTGCTCTCTACCTGTTTGATATCAGGGCCTAATGTAATCCGTGCCTGTGTGAATCCCTTGTAGTACCTGTACACAAGGTACATCTTCTTCCTGTAGCGACGTGCTATTTGCTCCTGACTAAAGGTTGGTATTGCCACGCTGCACACCTCCTCGTACTTAGTATAGGTAAAGCTTAATGGGGCCAGCAAAGGAGATATTTATCGGGAGGGTGTACAGATAGATACGTACCCTTGCCGACCCTTTAAGCTAATCCTATCTATGTAATGTGCTTCCTCTATGGATGTATGTTACTCTTGCTTACTTGGTGTCAGCCGTGGTAGCCCATGTGGCAGCCTCACGGGTGGCAATATAAATGTCTTCAGGCGACCCAGACTTGTTGATCATCTCAGCGTTGGAAAGCAGGAGGGTCTGTGCAACACTGACTCCCGACTTGAGAGTGATAAAGTCATGCTTCAGAACTTCATTGGTCATCTTGTTGATGATGAAAAATTCCGTAGCCTTATATTCCTGTGCCATTTCAGTCTCCTTGACTTCAGTATTGGTTGACTCCACTTCGCTTTCACTGCTACTGATTATCTCAACAGTGCTACCTGCTGTGTGATCACTGGGATTTCTATACACAGACCAGCTATAACTGTACTTCCCTGACGGCTGTAGCTTATGGGGTGTTCCAATATGGTTGGGATCTTGTGGTGCACATAGGCTATGCCTTTGTCCACGTTAATCTCAGCCACCATACCCTCAAGTACACTCTTGTCCCTATGGGTAACCCGAACCATATCCCCAACCTGGAGAAGCCTGTTCCTATTAATAACCTTGTCAGGATTGTACTCCTCGACCAATGAGAATGTGGAACTAGAGCTACTCCCTATTTTCGTGTAATACTTGTACTTCACCCCGTTAACCACTGGACAAGTACCAATTGGGATTAGTGTTTGGGAAAAGCTGTTCAAGTTCTGGACATTATGGAACAACCAGAAGGTGCCAATCACCACTTTTCCCACCACAGCAATGACATCCCACTTCCCTGTAGTACTGCGGAAGTCCAGCTTCATCCCGACTCGTACTGAGTCAAACACTTCTGAAACTTTGTACCTCTTACCCATCTCAAAGTTCATGCTCTCACCTCCTCTCCATTCAAGTCATTGCTATTCCCGCCGCTTCCTGATAGCAGATGCAGCCATGTTACCAGCGACAGCAAGCCCACCCGCTTCACGGATGGCATTGAGATGCTTGGCCAGAGACATCGAGATATACAGGCCATCATCGCCATCGCTCTCACAGTTCATAAGCACTGTGTGCTCCGTTGCACCTGGGGTGTTACGCATAATCAAGTCGGCCTCAGCCAGCTCCTCAGTGGTGTAGTACCACTCCAGCTCGTCAGAATCAAAGATGCCCAGATAGAACTTGTTATACGGAGATTTGTTACCCTCGAGTATCATTACCATTGCGATCCCTCCTTCTTAGTTTACCAGCTCTTCAACAATGTTGTTACCCACTTTCCAGTAATAAGTCCAGCCACCCCCTTTGCGTGACCGTGCATACATGAACCATCCGAATACCTCTCCGAACTTTTTATAGATAGGTGAGCTCATACCTTTATCTCCTTGATCACTCTGCATTTACTGACCCGCACTTTTCCTTCCTGGATGGCAAGGATATCCTTCATATCAACTTCGCATGCCAAGTAACAATCAATGAACTCCCTGTCCCAGTAGTGCAGATGGGACAGGTGTATTCCTGAAGCACAGGATTTCTTTGGGTCCCTGTCAGGATTTTTAACCCTTACCACCTCTCCTACATGGTAAATGAAGTCAATGTTATACTGAGAGTAGAAACCCCTTAGACTCTTGTAAACTGATTTAAACAGGATCACCTTCCCATTGACTGGGAAGTGTAGAGTCTGAGCATACAGGGAGTGTTGTTTATTATTACCCCCTGTGATATCCTGTGCTAAGTTACCAACTATAAAGTGTGACTCTCCGGTACGAGAATTGCCATACACCCAAGCATTGCCTGACACCTGAGCATCGCCATACACCCGAGAATTGCCATACACCCAAGCATTGCCTGACACCTGAGCATTGCCTGACACCTGAGCATCGCCATACACCCGAGAATTGCCATACACCCAAGCATTGCCTGACACCCAAGCATTGCCTGACACCCGAGCATTGCCTGACACCTGAGCATTGCCATACACCCAAGCATTGCCTGACACCTGAGCATTGCCTGACACCTGAGCATTGCCTGACACCTGAGCATCACCATACACCCGAGCATTGCCATACACCCGAGCATCACCATACACCCGAGCATCACCATACACCCAAGCATTGCCTGACACCTGAGCATTGCCTGACACCTGAGCATCGCCTGACACCCGAGCATCGCCTGACACCCGAGCATCGCCTGACACCCGAGCATCACCATACACCCGAGCATCACCATACACCCAAGCATCACCATACACCCAAGCATTGCCCTCATGGCTAAGGTTGGACTCTTTCTCTACAAAGCCACCTTTGTCTCCAGCTTTGACATTGGAGAAGTCCTTAAGGGCTATTACCCTGTGCAGACCACTAACTTCCTTTTTACCTAGTTTGTACTTTTCCATTATCTCCTCCTAGAATCCCATGAGTTTCATAGTGCTACGACGTTCCTCGGGGGTAGCGTCACCCCAGATCACCTGAGTCATCAGATACAGGGAACGATCTTCAGCAAAGTAATAGCTGGCGACTTGGAACTTATCAGCGACCAGCACGTAACTCCCTGGCTTCAGGTAAGTTACATTGTCGAACTGCTTCTTCTCTTCATTCCAGGGCCAGCTAATGCGACTCATATCCCGTCGCACTGCCGCCCGAAGAACGCTGCCGTCCTCGTCTTCCTTGAGGACACGGAGGGTTCCTGTGGGACTAACCTTGCCAGGGTTGGGCAGGTCTTCACGGCTGTCAGTGTCCATGGTCATAATGTCAATGCCTGTGGGTACATAGCCACAGGGGTCAGCCAGTTCCGCAATGGGAACCTCTTGGATCGTGATCTCATTGTCGCCACTCATGATTGTCGCTCCTTGTTACTACTAGTGATTTGTTGTTCTACCTGGGATCCTGCAAGGCAGGATCATAATGGATCAGCCTGTACTCCGTTCACCATTTCCTTGTCTACCAACTTGAAATGTTCTGCACCCTCACCTGTGGAATGGCATGAGATACAAGGCTGACCAAATAAATCTACATCCCTGTGAACACAGTTAATACATAGGTCAGTGTGCTCATGGTCCACCTCACCATCCTCCGTCAATATAAGCCTAGTCATCGTTGCCCACCTGAAGACCTCTCCAGCTCCACCACCCACCGTCCACTTCTTCCTTGTCCTTCAGTTTAAACAGTAGCACATCGTTCTCACCACTACCATTGCTGCACAGACAGCATGGCTCATCCTCAGTGTCACATTCTGCATAGGCACAGTTGCCACAATGCTCCATGTCGATTGTGCCATTGGCATTCAGATAAAGCTTTGACATTACTGTGCTCACCTCCTCTCTCATTAGTTAACCATTGAAGCCATGCATGCCTATCATGCCACAGACAGGGCATGCTGCCCATTTGAATCCCTTGCCTAGCACAGGCATCCTGGGTGCCCAATGCACATTGTCATCCTTGTCAAGTAACAGGTACTCCCAACTTCTTAACCACTCACTAGGCTTATCGTGCTTAGCAAGGTTAATATTGTCTGCCACCGGAATGGCAACGATGTCCCTTACCTTGCTGCGTTGCTTACAGTGACTGCAGCAATGTGTGTTGTCTGGATTTGAATCAAAGATACTCATGTCACCACCCCCTCATAGCTCTTCTCCTTAAGCACCATGTTCTCTGCGTACTCTATGCAGCCTACCACCTTGTCAGCCTGTGGACAATACGCTTCATCACAATGTCCTGGAGTTATTGTGACATGCGGGTTATAGCATTGGCAGCATGGGTTTACACAGTCACCTCTGCCCTCACAGATATACTTGATGGTCATACTGTGTAGTCTCCTCTCTCTACCCTCTCAATGTCCTCCTTGTTAGGCGGCTCAAAGCCAGGGTTATCCTCACCCATGTATACACGTGGCCAACAAGACGAGCAGGGTTCAACACCGATACTTACACAGTAGTGTTTGCATCTTGCGCACCTCTTGAGCACTATACCACTTTTATCAAGCATGAGCACATTTTGTGTCATCCTGCACCCACCTCCTCGCTCCAATTACTTATGAACTCAATGTTCTCCTTGTTGGGGGCCTCAAAGCCTGGATTGCCCTCACCCATGTATACACGTGGCCAGCAAGACGAGCAGGGTTCAAGCGTTATACTATGTGAATAGTACTTACAACTTGTGCACCTAGGTACAACTCTGCCTTTTCTTAACTCTATGTAGTTAGAGTTGAACTGATGGGTAGCCATGGCTCAGCTCCCCCAGCCATGATAGTTAATCTTACTACACCTAGGGCAAGCTGTCAGGTAATGATCCCCTTTGATGGCCAGCTCCAACATCCTACCAATCCCTGTAACCCAAGTGCAATCAAAGTTAGGCAGGACTACCAGGAAGTTCTTGTATGAGTGTGGCAGGATTGAGTTCTCAGCAAGTGGTACCAGGGATGTCTCTGATACTGGGATCTCAATATCACAATGCTTGCATCTGTGCAGACACAGATTCATCTTACGTATGTCATAGCTCATTTAGGCTAACCTCCTTTCTCTTACCCGTGGTACACAATACGAACTACCTTCTCCTTGTCCTGTACCTCGAACCTTACTGTGGATCCAGTACTGTGGCAAGTACGACAAGGCTCACTCGCTAAGGACACGTCAATGTGCTTACAGCTACCACATCTCTTGAGCACATTGTTACCCCTTACATAAAGTGTGTACTTCATAGTCATCATTAGCTTAGCCCTCCGTTAGCTTAGTATATGTAGAGTCCTACTATGTCCTCCTTGTCCACCATTTCAAATCCTGATGCATCGTCACCACTAACGCAGCAGGAAAGGCATGGCTCTATCTCGCCGTTGACTGCATACCATTTGCAGTTAGCACATGACCTTTCTATAGCACCATTCCATATGGAGATTTTGTACTTCCTCATAGCTTAGCCCTCCCTCTTCTCCACTGCCTTACCCTTGAGTACCATGTTGTCTTGGTACTCAATGCAGCGCACAGGCTTGCCATGATTAGCACAGTTACAAGTGTGCTCACATAAAGCACTGTACTCATGGGGCTTCTGTGATAGATAGCATATGCACTCTGAGGTACAGCCTACGCTAAGCATTGCCTCGCAGATCATAAGCTTGGGCTTATTAGAATTCATAGTCACCTCCCATCTCGCTCACCTTACCAATCTCCTCTTTGTCCACCATCTCAAAGTAGGGCTTGTTAAAGTTAGTGCTTGTACATGGTGTATTGTAGAACGCTGCCAGGCAATCCGCACATGGGAAATACTGTGATCTCACGTGTACATGCCTGCAGCTCTCACACATGTACAGCATTGTCCCTTTGTTCGTAAGGGTTAAGCTCCTTACACCGAGATCCATAGCTTAGCCTCCTCCATTGTAATTCCTCCCAGCTGTGCCTAGCACCTCCTCCTTATCAATGACCTCAAAGAAGGGCTTGGCAAGTAAGCCATTGTGATCCTGGGCCGGAGTACCAATGAGCCCTAGGCATTCCCTACATGGCCCTCCTGCATCTATAGGGAGATCCATGTTCTTACAGCTGACACAGAACCTTTTGACTGTGCCAGCACTGGTGAACTCTAATACTTTGTGTTGTGGCACTGGCATCATCTTAGATTACCTCCCCTCCTCATCATACCAATGATTCTGCTGTATGTAGAGCACAGCTTCCTCAATGGTGTTGAACTTTTCTACCCACATCTCCATGCTATAGCAAGTCTTGGTGAGCACTGACTTCTTCATATCCTTGTCAACCTTAAGCTTATAGACACCATGCTCTGACAAGGTTTCCTCAAAGATGTCAATAGGGATCTTGTTACCAATAGGCTTCAGATAGGGCAGGATAAACTTAAGTCCTTTCACTGTAGCATTGAAGGACTTCTTGGATCCCTTTGTCAGGGATATCCTGATGCACACCTGCTCTGTCTCATCGAAGTACCCAGTTGAACCCAGGCCAATCTTAGCCAGCTTCTTATCCCGTTCATTGTGCTTCACCGTGCTACCATTGCCATCCTCTTGGAGCAGCCATGACCAGCTATTACCAGTAGCTGCCCTGATAGTATCCAGTTGATCCCTTAGGCCACGGAGCTCATTGTAGAGCTCCCTAATCCTGGCATCAATGGGCTCCTTCTGAATGAACATGAGCTTCCTCTCGGCCTCCACTGATTTAATCTTGGCCTCAAGCTCTGCAGCCTTTGCCTCGCTAGATTTACTCATTGCTTAACCTCCGATGAAAGTATTACCTTGGTGAACTTATGATTACCACTGCTGGGGTTAATCTCTATTACCCAGTTAGCCGTGACAGTACCAACAAAGTCAATGCTATGATTATCAACAAGGTTATCAACGAGGATCTTTGCTATCTCCTCTGTTGAAAGCTCCACTGATAATGTACCCATTGCTTTGTCACCTCCCCTCTATTATCTTAATCTCAACCCTGACTGGCTGCACAGAGTTGTTCATATTACCTGAACGCTTCTGTAACCCACAGTAATCCCTTGCCCTATCCCTTGTAGAGAATAGCATAGCAAGGTCACCCCAAGTGATAACCTCTCCATTGTAGGCCAAAGCCCAAGCAGTACTCATTGCTTTGTCACCTCCTTTACCATTTCACTCTTTTTGTTTGGCTATACTCGTAGCCACAAAGGAAACAGAACACCTCATCCACTGTCTCAAAGGATCCCAGCATTAAACTCTTGTCATCCTTGAGAGTTATCTTACTCTTTACTTCCCATGTTACACCGAAGGACATCATTCTCTGCTTGCATAGTTCCCACTTTGATACATCATAGGCATTCATTGCTTTGTCACCTCCCTCTCCATTTCATTCAGTGCTTCCTGTATAGTACTGCTAACACCACGTGGTACATTCCTCCCAGTTAATCTATTGGTGAGCACCTCCTTGTCTGCAAGTGTAAAGTTGGAGGCCCTTATACAGTGTAGGCAGGGCTCATCAAGAACTGATACTATCCTGTGCCTGCATGCTGAGCATCTGAATAATATTCTCATTGCTCTGTGCCACCTCCCTACCCTTTCATTGGACTGGGGATATACATGTTCTCCCCAACCATTCTGAATCTGATCATCTCAATTGGTGACTCAGAGAGTATAGCTCCCATGATGGGAGGGTAGCCACACATTGCTACCTTGATAGCCAGCCCCTGCTTTGTCAAGGACTTAGCTGTGATGGACCCGTCCTCCTTGATTACCTCAAAGTGGATGAGAGGGCCTTGAATGCTTTTACCTATCCATGTCTCCATTGTTGCTCACCTCCTTTCGTTCCAGCTTCTCCTTCACTGCTGTCTCAATGAACCTAAGCACAGGCTCATCAAAGCAGAAGACATCAGAGGAGCATATCATCTGCCCACAGAAGCAATCATGGGCGTAGCTGTTCTTGAAGTGCTCATTCCCTACCTTTGTGGCAATGGCACATAACCTTTCAATGACTTCATCCTTGACCATTTCTTGGTCACCCCCTTTCCCAGTAGATAGTATCCAGTACAATCTCATCAACCACTTTGTCAATACCTTTACGGGTAATTTCCTCACTGGATGCAGGAAGCTTATCCAAGCATATAGTATGAATACCCATACCTGCAAGTTTTTTCCCAGCAAGGTCAAGCACTTCACCACTGATGTTCATTGTTGTCACCCCCTTTAAGGAAACTCATGCAGTTAAGCTTGTCCGCTGTCTCCTGCACAGACCTGTATGGACCCCGTGTAACAAGTCTCCTTTGCTCACAGGTATCGTATACCCAGGAGTCCAAGGGTAGGCATGTCTTGCCTTCGTTTCCGTGGATCTCCTCAAGCCTGTAACTGTTTACACATATTACAGGCTTGTACTTCACTGGTATCTTCATTGCTTAGTCACCTCCTTTCACTTTTCCTCCCACTTGACCTCTGGGTTAGTTGTTGTCCTTCCCACTTAGGCGGGAGGGGTACAGCACTGTTTCCCACTGGCTTACCATAAGGAGTATTACTGGTATAACAGTGCTTACATAAGTTCCACTACGTAGTTGAACTTATGACAGTGGGAGGGAATTGATTACTTGTTGTAATACGTGCACGACCATTCACCAATAGTGCAGCCACTGTCTTCCCAGTACTCACAATACCTGCACTCACTGCAGTAATAGATAGTCACTGCGGGCCTCCTTGAAATCAAGTTTCACATTTTTAACAATACACCTCTAAGAGAGGTGAGCAAAATGAGTGACATAAGTATCCACCTAAACTTCGTTCCCATAACAACAGGTAAATCATATGGAAGAAATGGTAAGTACACATTCCTCAGCAAGGCTGGTCAGGAATGTTCTAAGGCTATCAAAGATGCTTGGTGTTCTGCTGGGTCACCTATGATGCTTGGTGTACCTAGACTTAAGGTTTCAATAGAGTACGGAATAGTTAGCAATGCTAGAAGAGACCTAGACAATATGTGCAAGCTACTTATTGATACTCTGGTAAAGTGCGGGTGCATAAAGGATGATTCCTATATTGATGATCTCCACCTTGTGAAGAAGAACAGCTCTACCTCCTATACAGATATAGTTATCTCTGAGTTACTAGATGAAGAGTTCAATGATATAGCAGATAACTTAGAAGCAGAGCTTAGTACACTTGAACCTATAAGTGTATCCTTTGAAGAGCTTATAGACTAGTCAACCCCACCAACCATTCCCAACAGTACAACCACTACCACAAGGCCATACCCTACAACAATGGCCCATTGAATCCTACGAAGTACTCTGCTCTTTGCTGCCGTCCTTGGCGTGAGTATATACATTGTACCCTCCTTGTTAGGTTTCCCAGCTAACTCTATAAGGCACGGTCAACAGTGCCAGGCTATCACCCCTGCCTGCTACCGTGCCCTAAGAATTACTGAGCCAAATTATTTTTTGAGTGCTCTGTTTCCGTGACAGTGATACTAAACAGAAAGGGGCACAAGGTCAACTGCCCCCTGTGCCCCTCTGCTTACTCCTTGCTGCTGTGCTACTTACTGATTACTTCTTGGCGATGCGCTGCTCCTTGACAACCTCGACCTGACCCTTGGCCATCAGGGCATTGGCGATCTTCGCACCAAAGGCCTTCTTCAGGCCCGCTGCCGTGGCCGTGACGGCAACGATACCATTGTGCGCGTCCTCGACCTTGACTTCGCCCGTCGGCTTCACAGCGTCACTGTAGAGCCCTTCCACGCCCGTCAGCTCCTGCAGCTTCTGTGCCGTGGTGAAGGCCGCTTCCCGCAGCTGTGCCGTGTCCGTGAGCTTCACCTGCTCGACCTCTTCCACCGGCAGAAGCCCAGCGTCCACAATGGCCTGCAGCGTCTCGCTCTGCACAGCCATGGCATCCTTGACCGCATCCCGCGCAGCCGTCACCGCCCGCCGCTGATCGGCCAGAAGGGCCCGCAGCTCCCGATGGGACTTCTGCTTCAACTGCGCCAGCAACGCCGAGTCCTTGACACTGGGCTCACCTGCGACAAGCTCAAAGCCTGCCGGTACAACACTGTTCAACAATGCATTAGCCATGATGCTAACCCCTTGTACTACATGGGTGCTACCCCGCCCCGCCAATGGCAGTTATATTGGGATAGGTCACCCATTGCTACAGATACAACAATGCCGTCAATGGTTGCGGATACATTGACGGCATTGTATACTTTGTTTTAATTGGTTGGGCAAAGTTGAACCCCGCCGGACATTGATTGGCGGGGTTACATGGTAAGCATAACTCTAACCTTGTGAGGGGTTTCTATTCCCTCTGACTTCCTCTGACACCATAAGTATACCATAGGGGGGGACCCGCCCGACCGAGCTCCTTCCCAATCACCGAACTCCACCAATATCCAGGCCACAAAGCCAAACTCAACTATCCTAGCGAACCCCAACCCACCCAATCACACTATACAAAATATGTACATAGCCCTACAAAAAATGCACAGTCCTACCCAGCAAACCCTCCCAGTTATAACATAACTCTATAAGAATATACCTGGTAAGTTTAGTTACCAGTGTACACCCTAGATGTTCAATTATTGAACGATGGATCTCTAAGTACATCAAGGTAGGAACTTGTATAGCAGTACTTATTAAATGTTCTTACTAGTCTTTACCCTACAAATTAGGTATCACTATGAGAGATATATATGAGAGATATACATGTCATCCACAGGTGTTCCGTATACTGCATCTGCATAGTCAGCTATACAATCCATATCCTCTTTATTTACACCCAAGTTTATAGCTGTCTTTAGTGCTAGATCTATTCTTTCCTGTCGTGTCATAGTTACTAGATACCACATTCCCTCAAAGTTTCTATTACAGAATCCATATTCTCTTTATCTATACCTAGGAATCTATCCATTGTACATCCCTTGGATCAAATGAATACACATAATTAAGTTCTTTACATAGATCTATAGCTCTTCTTATTAGGATATGCATATCTTCCTTATGAGTTCCATAGTCTTGTTGTTCAATTCTAATAACTTTAGTTAGGTTAACAGTTCTTGTAGTCACTATACTCATTGTTCTATCTCCCTATTAAACTCTTCGAGTGCCTTCTGTGCTACTCTGGCAGAGTACTCCCCATCTTCCGAGATAGATATATTTTCCAATGCCTTATGCATTATGTTGTTCTGTCGGTTTAAGTTATGGTTTACAGCAATTACTTCCCGGCACTTTTCTTCCCAAGACGTTATATTAGGCACACCCCTCACGAAATCAATTCCTCTTCTACTAGGTGGAGGAGGTGGTGTAGGTTTAACTGCGTCAACCGGACGTGGTATAGGTTGTTTCCTCATTGTTCTTTCCTCTCTATACGTTCTCCTATCTCATAATCATTTGGGTCTTCGGTACAACCTGCTAACCACAATACTGGTCTACTTAGGCGTTCGTACCTCGCTACTACCCACTCTGATTTCTTATCCTTACTCTTAACCCAATAGTAACCATCAGTTAGATCTTTCAATTCTAGCCCCCATTTCATAGTCCTTTGGATCTTCGTCTACATCCCAACCTGTTATCCACAAAACTCCTTTTCTTAAACAGTTCTTATCTGGTTCATACCTAGCTACTTCCCATTCAGAGTCCTTATTAATCTTAGACTTAACCCAATAGTAACCAGCTATGGCGTTCTTCATTCAATGCGCTCTCCTGTGTCTTCAAATGTATATGTACTTTACCTTCTGTCTATCTGCCCTGTATACAATGCTACGCATATACTTAGCAGTATCAAGTGGATAAGGATCTGTATACATAATCCTTCTACATCTTAGCCTTTGCTCTTTGCATTCCTCAAGTACTTTGGCTATGACTTCCTTGATGTCTTCCTCTGTAAACTCCACAGGTATATCATACTTGGATACATGTTTCTCTGTGTTTATAACGGACTCCCTCTCCTGCTCTTTACTATCCCAATCCTCATATACAACACAAGTGTGGTTCATTTATTAACCCTTTCTAAACAGTACGCAGTACAACACCAAAATGGGTACCCAAACAGGAGACAGTATTATGACAGAGCAAATAACTCCAATAGTCAAGCTGATTAACCCATCTATACTGCTGTTCCCTGTAATACGCATTGTCATCTATCTGTCCTCTCCCTCTCTGTTCCATCCAGTGTCTGGATAAGCTGGATAGAAGTTTATGAAGTTATCTACATGTATTATCATGTTCTCTTTATGTACATTGAAGTCTCTGAATGCTACAATTAGATCCTCCATGAATTGCCTGTTTATCATATAGCTACCTGGCCCTCTTCATCATCCCACACAATACGAACTCTACGTGGGTTAACAATAAAGGAGCTACGTGCCTGAGCTTGGGCTATGCTTATGTCTATATGTTCCTTGTTCACTCCCCATCTCTGACATTGCTCTATGAGTTCTTCCCCTTTAATTACATAATAGGTATCCATAAGACTAGCCATCAATCAATGATCCTTCATATAAACTCTTTATTACATCTACATTAACATATATATGCATATCTTCTTTATCCCTAGGTATAATCGGACCAGGTACCTCATATCTATAGCCCTGCACATGCTCTATGTGGTACCTAAGCAGTTGAGTGATTGTCCATTTCATTGGCTACCTCCTCATAGAAATGTGTAACCCAGTTGGGCAGTGAATCATGTGCACACATATTCTCTTTATGTACACCAAAGGATTGCAGCCCTCTTATGAATAACTCAATCCTTCCCAGGTTTATCATCACGGTACCAATGTATCTCCTCTATCCCTCGCTACCTTCTTTATCATATCTAAGTCTATATAACAGTGCATTCTCTCTTTGTGTATAACATAGGTATTACTAGCTGGCCTACTATAAATAGGTATCTGTACCCCATTGACAAATGTCTTCATGATAAGCAATGCACTACATACTCCAGGAGGTAATGCAGCGGTCTCTGGAATACCCTCAAAGTCATCATCTACGTCATCCTCAAAGTCTTCTGAATCCCAATCATTATCAAGCAGTATCATTAGTATATCCTGTTCCAGATCCAGGGTGATGGCCATATGTACATACTGAACTCCTCTGCCGCATCATCACAAGAATCCTTCAGCACAACCTTTAAGTAGTTACTCATATCCTCTTTGTGCACATTACGTAGATGACCATTAGGACCAAGTCTTATAGCAACAGCATCAATAATCTTGTGCTCGTTCTTACCAGTTATGAGTATCATTGAGGTGTACCATCAGGCCCCATAAAGATGAACTTCTCTATCATATTTTCCTTGTTTGTGCATGGGAAGTACGAAGTAATTATGTCACTTATGTCCTTAACAGACGGGACAGTGCCATACGAAACCTCCACAACTGTGGAGAAGCTAGCACTGAGGTAGTCATTACCAACGTAGGTCATATTAAAAGCTATCTCCATGTCTATATTATACCATAGATTAGATTAACAATCAAGGGGTTGATGGAGGATCATCCACGAATTGTATCTGCCCTGTGTACATTGGAGTATATGTACCCCTGCTAACATTGTATCTATACATGGAATCCATTGCCTTAACGAATGCAGCATGTGCTTCCCCTGCATCCCTTATGAGCACGTTCTTATAATGCATACCATCCTTGTCTATCTTAAGGATCTCCTCACCACCTATCGTAAACACTACATTATCATGTGGCTGGGGATCCTGATAAACGTAACCAGTGCTAACTGTGCTACGTGCATGCCAAGGTTCATATATAACACGAGTGTCCAGAGCTCCCCAATCAATAGTATCAGCACTATGTATGGTATACGCGTACCGCTGATGAATAGAAGTATCCCCAGTTGTGTCTCCACCTGTCCAGTCCATTTAATCCACCCGCCCTTTCAATAATGCATCCGCGTACTTAAGTATATTCTCTTTATTTACATAGGAGTTAAGTCTCTCAATCTTCCTTCTCAATATTTCCCTTGGATAGAAGTACAGCCTAACACCAAGAGACGTACCTATGTTATCCTCCTGATCTATACTCAGTATTGAGCATGGAATATGCTCTGGTGGTACTGTTATATCAGTAAAAATAAAAGGTGATATATATGGTTGTTCATTGTCTATAAAGGGTAACTCAAAGCTAATGGTAGTTTCTCCTGCTAGTATGCGCTCCATAGTTATTACCTCAACTGCTTAGTGTACTTACTCATATCCTCTTTGTTCACGTACTCATTAAGCCTTATAATCCTATACTTTATATCCTCACCAACAATCTTATTGATGAACACACGCTGCATTGTGTGACCATTCCATATATTGAGAAAGCTACCCTGCTGACCAAGGTAAGTATCATCAGACCCATACCTATAGTCCATCCAGAAGACCTGACCAGTAGTACGATCCATAGGCTGGACAGATACAACATCTTCCAACCAACTATTCCAGAACTCCTGGCTGTATCTTCTGTTAGTATTTGGTCCTAGAGCTTGCGTAAGCATGGATACTCCGACAAAAGCGGCTTCTGTAACTCTCTCAACAGTATACTCTATATAGTTGTTTACTGTACTTATAACGTTAGATACAATGGACATTACTACTTAGCTCTCAGCTGATCAATCTCAGCCTGGGCATAGCCAAGCTCCCTTGACACACGGGACAACTCCTTGAGTGCCAGGTTCAATTGATCCCTTGTACTGATCTCCCTGTCAACTGCCTCGCATACATAGCGATACGCAGGGGTGTAGTACTGGCTATGGAAAGGGATCCTCTGCTGCAGAGCTGACTTCCTGGTGTTGCACTCTGCAGCTGTACTGATAGCAGCCATCTGCATCCTATATAATTCTATGGAGTTAAGGTGCTCGTTGCTCTCAAACTGGTTGTCCATTATTGTTAACCTCCGTTGACCACGACTGGATCATATCAAACACTCTACTTCCTACAGGGAACACATTGGGTTGAATGTACCTAGGATTAAAGAGAGGAATATAATTGTGCATGTGTTCCTTGTCTACACATAAACGCCTACATGAAACCACTATACGGCACATACCCTCATAGGAGATCATGTGATCAGCATTAGTAACTGCACGAGGTACGCATCCAAGTATTGAGCCCATATGTACGTCTGCTATAGTTAATGATCTCACTGGATCTCTCCTGTCCTATACTTACATTGTACTACATATCTCCTTTATATTCTAGTCTTCTGGATAATAGTTCTTGTTACCATGCCTGTGCTCGTCATCCATATCATTAGCTTCTCTCTCAGCTATAGCCTTCTTCTTGCGCAGCTCTGCCTCAATGGAATCAATGGGCCACACCATACACTGCTCCCGCTTGTATGTGTCGGAGAAGATGCACTGCTCATCAGGTAGCATGTTGCAGAACTTAACCTGTAATGTTTCCGGTACGTTATCATAGCTCTTACGCATTACATCCACAGCTTCCTCTGGGCTTGATGCCTTGATAGCCCCAACCATAATGTCATTCATGTCACAGTCCATACCAGTGATCCACCAAGGACCATGGTACTCAAACTCCTTCTTGCTACAAGGAGAGATCCAGCTTAGGAAGTACGTGTGCTTAGGTAGTTCCTTCTTAGTCCTCTTCTTAACTCTACTAGCCATTAAACCTTACCCTCCCTAGCGAACCGTTCTAGTATGATCCATGCCTTTGCACTGATCATTGCACTGCTATCCTTAAGTAGATCTGAAACCTCTGCTCGAGTTGCTACATAAGTAGTTATGTCCTCTGAGTCCTGTAGGTCAGGTTCTCCTACACCACCACGTGCCTCACAGTATACAATGGCTATAGCTTCATCTGTAAGGCCAGCTGAGTTATACACAAAAGGACTTACACGATTTATACCGAAGAGTGAAAACCCTGTCTCTTCCTTGATCTCCCTGTATGCTGCGTCCTCAACGCTCTCCCCATCATCTATGAGCCCTGCAGGGAACCCCCACTCGTAGCCGCCAAGAGGTGCCCTGTACTCCCTAGTGATAATAATGTTGTCACCTATGGTAGCCACAATCATTACAGCGTTGACACCAGTACGCCTTGTGACGAACTGCCAATGCTTTGTGTTACCCTTGATCTCATATGTCCTATCAATGAAGGACAGGTGGTTGGTACCAGCTAGGAGCTCATCACCGTCCCCTAGCTTTATTGGATTACGTCTCATGTGTAACTCCTTTAAAATGGAGGGAGTGGCGAGACTTGAACTCGCAACCCCATGATCAGTGGTGCTCTATCCATTGAGCTACCTGCCCATAAATGCGCTGGCATCTATTATCAACCACTCACTCGCTCAGCTGTGGGCCTCATAGCTAGCGGCTGTTTATTACTGCGTGGTCTGAACACCACACCCCTACGGATCAGCGCATGTATAACTGTTAAGGAACCTGAATCATTGCTGTAGTGTTGTTTCCTAGAACCGTGGTAGGCATTGCACCATTCCATCTCTCAATCCAACGCAGCTGAAGAACCTGTGGGCTCTGAGCCAGGGCCTGGGCAGTAAGACGGATAGCCTCAGCCTTACCCTTGGCTTCAGCAATGGCCTGATCAGCTTCAAACCTAACCTGCGCTAGCTTGTTCTCTGCTGCTAGAGCATTCTGCTCTGCTGTAACCTTGGCCTCAACGGCAGCATTGAAGCTGGGAGAGAAGTCGAAGTTAACAATGTTAAGCTCGTCCACTACAATACCCATGGGGGCAAGCTTCTCACGCAGTAGAACCTTGATAGCCTCGCGCACCTCTTCACGCTTGGTAACCAGTTCCTCTGCTGTATAACGTGCTGTCACTGACTTCACTGATTCCTGCAGGGCAGGGTCAATCATACGATCCTTGAAGTCAACACCGAACTGCTGGTAGATAGTTGCCACTGCCTCAGGCTTAATGTTAAAGTTAAGAGCCACAACACTATGCACTATCTGAAGATCCTTGGATGCTGCAGAGGCTTCAGTCTGCTTCTTCTGAACACGAACGTCAGCAATGATAACTTCCTGCACGAACGGGATCTTAATGTATAGACCTTCACCCTTTACGTCTGAGGACACTGCACCGAACGTAGTAGTAACACCACGCTCACCAGCCCCTACAATACCGAACGTACCACTGATAGCACATAGAACTAGAACAACCAACACACCACCTACAACAACCTTCCAATTAACAAAGTCCATTGCCTCTCCTTTTATTACCCTCTTGCGGGGTGATATCATTTTGCTACCTTCTTAGTCACAACATGAGTACACTCAATGTTACTTGGATCACTGCTCATATCATATAGCTGTGCATAAAGAGATGGTGTAAGCCCTGACTGCCTTCTTCCAGAAGCCAGCTCTCTCCTTCTGATATCAGCTACACGTTCCTTGTATGATGGGTGGTGGTGAATTTGATTAAGATTTTTCTCAATTCTCACCACCCTACTTAAGAAGTCCAAGTGCTCACAGTTAACACCATTCTTTTTAAGCTCTTCTCTCTTCTGACGATACTTGTTAACACTATACTTATCAATGATCTTCTGCAGGCTATCAGTCTTCTTAACCAAGCCAACCTTAGTGCCAACACTGATCAACCCAAGCACAGCCTTGTTGATTAGATCAGTACGCTCCTCACCAGATAGAGTAGCGATGTGCTTATCATATGCCCAGTAACCTAGCAGCCCAGCGACGGGCGTTCCAAAACCGTAGACAAAGAACTTGATTACAAAACTCTCAAAGTCCATGTGAATTCTCCTCTAGCTCTTGTTAATATTGTACTACTAGCTGGAAGAGATTTAAAGCTAGAATCTATTATTAGGTGAGGTACCGAACAGGAACAACTCTCGGTACAATGGGTTGGTCGAGGAGGGATCTACACTTACTGTTACTGGTGCATTCTCTGTAGGCTGATCATCTGAGTTTAACTCTTGGAGCACCAATGTGGTGGGTACGTTTACATCAATGGCATCTACTCTGTACTCGGAACCTACCTTGCGATCAACTACAATGTCCCCTGGCTTAAGGTAGACACCGTTGTACATGTGGGTAGCAGGGTCATACTTGATAGCGTTGGAGTCCATGGACTCCTTCAAGTACTTGAGGATGAGAAGCTCTTTAGACATTGCCAGTCTCTGATGCTGTGTTGGCTACCTCTGTCTGATAGCTGGCTAGGAATGTATCGAGCTCTGTAAGTGAATCACGTAGTCCTTGGATGTGCTCGAAGGACTTCTCAAGTGACTTGCTATCTGACTTGCTTAGCTGTGACAAGGTGTGTGCTAGTACTGTCATGCTCTTCAGTACTTCTGATGCCCTTGAGCCAACCTCTGGCAGCTTATGCAGGGCAAAGTTATCTGCCTTCACTGGCTGGTTGAGTGCGTCTACCTCATCTGACCCAAAGGTAACCTGTGTGTGACCATCGCCTGTCGGAGTTGTTACTCTGTCCTTGGGACCAGTGAAGTCAACCACATCTTCTCGTAGCATCTTGAGCAACTGAATAGTAGCTTGCATGTAGTATCCTCTTACTCGTTATGTGATAATGTATAAGTAAAAGGTTGCCTATTTAAACCACCATTCTTTATCCTGGTAGCTCTGTCCTATACTCTTATCAGCGTGGCACTTAATGTGACATGTGCACTCTGTAAGCTTAACCATCTCTAGCTGCTTGACCACCTGCTTATCCCTGTCAAACATATAGAATCCCCTGCCCTCTACCACGTCAACGAAGTTATCCTCTATGTCCTTGCGACCTATAACCACAGTCTGTCCAGGACATATGGATAGGATGAGCTCCTTAATTACATCACTCATCTAGATCTAACTCCTTGAATCCAATACAGGTCTTAGCGTCAACCTCAGCAGCTTGTACCTCGAACTCACGGAACATACCTTCACGTGGGTTATCAGTCCAGTATGATACCTGATAGGTGATAACGTTGTTGCGTCCTATAGTTACTCCCACAACAAAGCCAGTGAGCTCAGGGCATAGGACAAAGCTAACCTGTGTTCCGATTGGATAGATCTCTAAGGTTTCCATTTAGTTCTCCTATCTATATTGTACTACTGGCGAGCACAAACTTCTACTCTGGATTTGTAGCACCAGGAACAGGGACATTAGTTGGCTTCTGTACACTGACATCAACTGCTCCAGGTACTGGCTTGTTCCCTGCCTTCTTATCGTTAAGGGCCCGCTGTGCACGTTCAAACTGATCCTTGGTTACTGTGGTGGGTACTGGCATACCCTGCTCCATCTCACCCATTGGATCCTTAAAGATAACCCCATCAGCAGTGGTCTCGTAAGGCACGTTACGCTCTAGCATATCCATGGTTTCATCAAGGCTTGCCTCACTGGTTGGATAGGAAGCATTGCTCTTGCTACCTTCCCCGCCAACGAAGTTACCGTGCTGGTCATAGCCACCAGCAGCTGGGTCATCCGCAGATGTATAGTGTGTGGTCACTGCTTCCTTGACTGACTTAAGTAGCCCACGAATGTCCTTGATCATTGTCCTCACCTCTGTACTTGTTATGATGTAAATGTATAAGTAAAAAGGGAGATGCCTTGATGGGCACCTCCCCTGTGTACTCAGTGTTGTTACGGACGGATGATGCGGCTCTGCTGCTTCTCATGTGCATCCTGTACTGCGCTCATGTGTAGGTCAAGCACAACCCAGTTAAGCATGCCAGCAATGTCCACAGGTGATAGATTGAACTCGCTCATGTACTTATTGATAGTGGTAATGATCTCTACATATGCTTCCTTCTTAGCCATGTTGTACTGAACGAAACGATCAACAGCTGGCTTCTCACTTGCAGCAGCTTCCTCCATGGGTGTTGGCTGTGTATCTCCACCGATTACTTTGCTCTCATCTTCTGACATAACTATCTCCTGTCCGTATTGTTAGTGACTCTAACGGTCACTTCTGTTTAGATAATCACGCTCAGTGTTAACATGGGTCTTGCCATCACCCTCTACAATGACGGTCTGCTCACCACGGATCACTGCTTGCCAGTCAATACTAAGTGCTTGATGCGGTGTGTTAAGCGGAGCCTCAGTGATTGTGGACGCTGGGTTGTCACCGACTATCTGATACTGTGACTGATAATCCCAACCATAATGATTACCATTGTTCTCGGTGTTACCATTAGCTTGCTCAGGTAGGCTAATACCAATTGCGTCCTCTACACGACCACGTACTTCCTGCTCAACCCTGTCACGTACCTCTCGACCAATAGCCCTGCCCATGTCACGCAGGACACCTTTGGTGTAGGTGGTGTCAGTCTTTGTAAGCTTGTGCATCTCATCAGCAAAGGTGGGTGTGTACAGAAGGAATACTGATAACGCTGCAACGATAAGACGAGTCTTCATGTCCGTCTCCTTTCCTCTATGATTATATTATACTACAGTTGTTTATAAATGTCAAGCTGAATTACTAACTAGGCTCCCATACCAGCTGGTGTTACTGCTGCTGACCCTGGACTGTTAGCTCCAACCATACCGCCTGTTGGAGTCTCTGCCCCCACTGAAGGAGGATTACCTGGAGGTGACTGAGTGCCACCCTCTGGCCTCTGGGTCTGCTGCTGAGCTTGTGGGTTAGCCTGAACGAACTGCTGGATGGCTTCGCCAATCTCTGTCAAGGTCTTCACTGCCTGTTCACGAACCGGACCTTCTTTATATGTGGTGCACACTGTAAGCAGCTCTGTGATGTCACGTTTAATGTTGTTAAAGAACTCAAGGGGAACCCGATCCTTCTCAAGCATCTCTACCAGGTTCTTCATGTTAAACCGTGTTCCCATGCTTCAACTCCTGAAAATTTTTTAGGTGCTCTTATTCCGTCACTGTGATACTAAACAGGATTTTGTATCACGTATTTAAAAGACTTATGACTTCAGTTTTCTAAATCTAAATTGTCTGTTTCCGTCACTGTGATATCTAAATTTAATAGGTACTAGCCTTAGATGTCACGCAGTAGTGTATAAGAAAATAGTTACTAAGCTACTTTAACTTTACACACCCATGCAGCCTGGAGGAATGGATCAGCAAGCAGTGGTCGTAGTAGGTATCTCCGGCTACATTCCTCTATATGATTCTCTGTAATCTCGCAGCAAGGCCACACCTTACCACGCATCTCCTTATTAAAGAATGTCATATCAGGTGCATAGTCATGAGCCATAATAATATCCCCAACCTTAAGGAATTGGGAGAAGTGATTGAACTCACCAATCTTGTTACCATTGTCGCATAGTAGAACTGTGATGCCATCCTGCCTGATCATATCAGAGATCTCTTTTAGTGTATCACTTGCAAAGATATCCTTGAACCGCATATCAACACCGAGCTTATCCAGTACTGACTTGTCAAACAATGAGTTAGCAATGTCGTAGGAGATTACAGAGCAACCTGCTGTTAGGCTGTATAAACCAAGGAATGTAGTGAGCCCACCATTGAGAGCACCTAGCTCAATGACACGAGCTGGCTTCACAGTCTTGAAGAGCATATCAAAAGCCTCAAGAGCATACTCGTTCTGTGACATTGGGTACCCAAGGAAGTCAAGCCTACCTGAATTACCAACAACACTATGCTTCATACGTGAACTCCTTTAGCTCAAACACTGGTTTAAACGTGGCATTAGTTGTGAATGACTTTGCATTACTGTGTATACCATTGATACCTATATGGTTACTACGTGAGTGACCAGGAACAACATTGAACATATTGTTCCTCTCAATGATCCTTCGTATGTTCCAGTCCCAACCACCTGGAGTTCCTGTAGCCTTACCACTTGAGTAATCAAAGTCCCATGTGTTACGCAGATACGTATTCCATCTGTCCTTCCATGTCATCCATACCCAGCAGGTTAGCAATCCTAATTTTCTAAATGCATATGGGTTATCCTCTTGCACCGTTTCATTCCTACCACTGACAACCATCACATCCTTCTGATCCTTGAACAACTTATCAGCTGCAGTGAACATATCAATGATATCATTAGATACAATGAAGTCTTCCTCTGCCAGTACTACACTATCTGAATGTTCAAACCCACGCTCCAAAGCATTCCAGCTGTTCTTTGCACAACCAATGACTCCCTCATTAACATTGATTGTTACATCACCCACTGAAGAGTTATGACAGAACGAATCAAGGACAGCAATCATCTCCTTGAGCTTGTCAGTCTTCTCTATATTGAATATCATCTTTACCTTATCAAGATTGTTAACTGCTGCCCAGGAATTCATAGTCTCAACAAAGTAATCAACTCTGTTGAATGCAGTGAATGTTATGCAAAGCATGTGGCTCTGTACCCCTCCATGATTACCTCTAGTATGTTCTCATCCTTTGTAGCCATGAACAGACCACGATCTGTTCTCTCGTTGTCCCGCTGTTCACAATCATGTACCCAGTAATAACTTGGGTCATTAACTATAACGTTGTACAACGTTATAGTTAATGCGCAACCACCGAGCTTTAGGTTAACCGAGTTGGTGTCATGAGCTACCAATAGCCTAGGTAGTTCTGGCTTAGCTATGATAGCTTTCCACTCCTCCTGGGTTGGAGCAAGGCGATGGTCGCTGTCCAGGAACACAACATCAAAGGGTGGGTTGATACGTATGGCATCAGCACCCTTACCATGGAAGATCTCATGCCCACCAATAACCTTTATTGCCTGTGGCTGAAAGTTAATGTCAGCGAACATAGCTCTAAGGATATGCCCCTTGTTGGCTGCATCAACGAACACAGAGCTCGACACACCCTTCCACGAGCCAGACTCCAATGATGATAGCCATGGCCCACCAACAGGGTTGCTCAACACGTAGTGCATCCACTCTAAATGCCTCGTGTCAATTGACATACCAATGTCGAAGTCTGTCACACCTAGCTCAGCAAAGTTAATGTTACTCATTGTGCACGTTCAGTCTGCTCAGTGCCGCAACCCTTAAGTCCTTGTCCACTGAAGTAAGGTGTGCAAGGAAGTCACCCTCAGCCCATGGATCCAAAGCCAATGGTTGAACAAAAGCTGGCACAGCATTTAGGATACGACGATTTAGAATATTAATATAGTACCTTGTGTGTGGCACAGTCTTGAGCACTTCCCTTACTGCACCTTGATCCTGCTCATAGACTGCACGTGAGTACTTAAGCAAAGAGCTAGCAAGGTCCAGCAGTTCATTACCTCTAGTGGTATTCATCCACACAAAGTTACCCATAGAGAAGTTACTGTAGGGCTGGTCAATAGGATGGTTACCCCAGTCAGTAGATGCATACAAGCATTTCTGACCGTCAATGTTATGCAGGGTCTTAATCAGAGTCATGATGTCAATGAACTGATTAGTTATAACTGCATCAGCATCAAGCCATAGTACAGCATCATACCCTTGCTGAAACAGTTCCTTGATTAAACGTAGCTTCTGCCAAGATGGCAGACCAAACTCTTCTGGGTAGTCAACGTTACACTTAAATGATAGCCCGTACTTCTCAGCGTACCATTCTTTACCCTGCTTGGTACGTGCACCCATCCATGCAAAGTCTTCCCTGTAACCTGTAAGCAATACGGTATTCATGTAATCTCCTAGTTAAATGTGTAGCGGCCTGAGATACCATCAAAGATGCAGTTGGGACACTTGATATACGATTCCTGCGCAAAGGGAAGCCCTAGGCCGATGCGAACTGACATAGGCATACTTTGGTTACCAATGAAATATCGTGCGTCCTTGAGCCTCTGAGCTAGCACCAATGCGTTCTCACAGGGGTAATAGGGGATGTCAATCTCAAAGGTCTTACTGAACACCTCGTGCTCAAACGGTGTGCCTACGAACTCTGCCTTGTCCCTACACATACCAGCAAGGGTTACCCACATGATATAGGCTGTGTGATATCTAAGACTTCTGTTAACAACTATCTCTCTGACAGGAGCTCTACCACTATCAGGAACCTCAATCCAAGGTATAATCTCTTTATCAGATAGATCTAGATTGAAGTACTTAAGATGGGACTGAGCTAGGTTCTCTTGATTATCTGCCCTAAGCCTTGTTCTAAAGCCATTTAGATTTACATTGATCTTCTGTGATACATACTTCTCTACGCCATGTATGTAAGGCTGAGCTTCAATCAGCGGCTTAAGGAAGTTATAACAAGTGTCATTGAACTTAAGGTGCCACCCAGATCCAAGCTGCCGGTTAACAAACGGATCGTTTCCACCCCCGCTAGTATCCAGATACAGTACTCCACCACCCATTGCGCGTATCGTTGGAAGCGCATATACAATGTCCCCCATGTCTCCTGAATGTAAAAAGGTCTTCACTTTTTGTGCTCCTTCTTAATCTGCAACATATTCTTGGATCTGGTCTTTAGCCAATGCTTGGACACTTTATCACCACACTGAAGGCACACTATGAACTTCTCTTCATTTAGTTTCTGGTGGAATGTTGTACGCTGTACTGCTACTTCTACACTACCCCTGTCAGGGTTTTCTATTAGTTTACCACAGTCATCACAGAACGTAGCTTGCATACCATCTCCTCTGTCCTCTTACATTATACTACTAGGAGATTACTTTTTTAAGGTGGTGTACACAAGAACAGCTGCAGTGTAAGCTGACTTAGCCTTTACTCTATCCTCATCTGTTAGATCTGGTGACTTAACTATCTTGGGATCAGACAGTGATCCAACAAGCATGATAGCCCTGTAGAGCTTATTCATTGCCATGTCATCTTTACTTAAGTCAATGACATCCTTGAACTCAGACAGGTCAATGGCACTAAAGTTATTCTTAAGCAGGAATATCTCACCGCTTCCCAGTGGTGTACTGGTGCTTGTCTTGGTGTTAACCAGTGCTGACTTGCCATTAGGTTGTATCCTATCTAGAAGTTCCACACCAAAGTCTATCTGTTCCTGAAGCAGTACTAGCTTATCCTCTGGTGTGACATCAGCTTCAATAGGTTCTTTGTCGGCTTCAGCTGGCTCCTCAACTGGAGCACTAGGTTCTTCAACGTCTACCTCGGACTCTGGCTCAGCTTCCTCGCCATCCTCATCAGGTACGTTGACATCTTCCTCACCCTGGTCTTCAGCTGCAGCCTCAAGTAGATCATTGATGGTGTACTTAGTACCAGATGCTGTGTTGATAATGTACACAGCTGTCTCCACATCCTCAAAGGTTTCAATGCTATTCATAACTTCTCTGAGCACTGACTCCTCATTACCTTCAATGTCTTCTTCCTTCTCACCAGTAAAGGCGGCAAGGAATGCCCTAAGCTTTGACTCAGAGATGCCTGACTCAAGATAGTTAAGCAGAGCTTCCTTCTGCATGTTAAGGGTATGCACGTCACCCTTGGCAGTAGGCTTCTCTACAGGCTTCTCATATGAACTTGTGTCCTCTGGGGGTGCGACAGGTTCCTCAGCTGGTGCTTCATCTGGTACATCCTCAGCAGGCTTGTCAGCAGTTGTCTCGGTAATACCAACCAGTCTCCTGGTTATGGGTAGGGTATTGAATCCAGCTTTAGATAATGAACCAGATAGAGCCAGCGTACTATCAATGAGATCATCAAAGAGTGGCTCTTCAATACCCTCTGAACGAATGGTGGCTAGTATTGATTCCACAATGCTGGCCAGTTTATCAATGCCAGTCTTAACTCCCTTTACGTACTCAGCTTCCACAGTCTTATTGTGCTCATCATCCTCTGCGTCTACATCGTCAGCCCAGTCTTCGTTACCGATCCAATCAAAGATACTGCCAACAACATTAGTCAATGCTTCGAAGTCATCTTCAATGTCGGGTATTGATTCCTCAGGGATCTTATCTAATATCTTGGTAGACGCAGCTTGAGCTGAGGACAGAAGATCCTCAGCAGATTTCTCAAGGGAATCCTGCGCAGCTTTCACTTCTTTATTATTAGTATCTGGGAACTCTATTGCTAACTCCAAAGGCCGCATCTATCTACCTAACCTTTAGCAGTTGGTGTGCTGTTAGCTGGACCCTGCTGTTTAATAAACTTCTTGGATACTCTGTTGAGCTCAATCATCTTGCTGTTGATGAAGCTCTTGTCCTCATCAGCAGCATTCTTTTGAATGGCATCAGCCAGTCTTAGGATGAAGTCCACAGCGTTATCATCGCCGTTCTCAAGCTTCTGGATGTAGCCGAACATCTCTTTGTTTAACTCATCTATTCTTTCGTTGTCAGAGTACTTCCTGGCTATACTAATGCACAGCTCCTTAGCTGCCTTGAGTGCACCCTTTAGCCTGTCAGTAGCCACTGGCTCATCTACGCTCTTGACATCCTTGTTGCTTACTGGTTCCTGGCCAAGAGCTGTTAGACTTGCCTGGATGTCTGCCAGTGCTGACTTGAGAACGCCTGAAAACTCTGGCTTGGATGACATCAAGGCTGCTACATTCTCAGGTAGGGTAACCTTAGAGAACGTGGTGTACAACTCATTGAGCTTGGTTAGGGCTTCAGCATCCGTAGCGGCTGACTTGATAGCTGTGTTAGTATCAAGCAGTGCGGAGTCCAGCTGTGCTACCATGGTATCAATGGCATTGATAAGCTCAGGGTCTTCAACCCCGTCCTTCAATGATTCATAGGACACAACAATGTTACGCAGCTTGCCAAGGACTTCAGCAAACCGCTGTCTCTTATAGTCAGCTTCCATCAGCACTGCATCATTGATACTCTCAAGCACAGAGATAACATCCATGATACCTGGGCATGACAACTTGGAAACCCTGTCCCGTGCATCTGATGCGCACTCTAGAATTGCACGGATACCCTCTGAGCGAATTGACTCAGAGGCGTACCCACAAAGAAGCACACCTTCTACGTGCCCACTGATCTTGTCAGCATCAGCACGTAGAAGTTCTTTGGTACCTGAATCCTCAAGTGCATCACAAGCTACCTTGAAGTCCTGCACTAAGCTTTGCATAGCACTGTGTCCCATTTGTACACCTATCTACCGACGTGTATTGTACTGTAGTGCACGGAAGATAACTGACTCATTACAAACCTGGCAGCTCTCTTCCTTCTTTGGCTCATCCTTAGCTGGCTCTTCCACTTCTAGTTCATCAGTGTCTGCATCAGCAACGTCAGTGTCAACATCCTCTTCATTGTCTGACTCTGCATCTGCAGTGGCTTCCTCTGCGTCACTGATCAGTGCATCAAGATCTTCAGCAAGACCATCACGCTTCTCTTTCATCTTGGCAATGTCAGCTGCATCTGCACCAGCTGCCTCTGCCTCAGAGATCTTGGTGTCAACTTCGGCAAGCTTGTCGGCTGCTGAGCCAGCTTCATCCCAAGCATCCTCACCAATGTCCATGCTGTCAAACTCATCTGATGGTGCGCTCTCTGGAACTGCAGGCACATCCATAGCCAAGCTTGACTCTACCTCACCTGCTGGAGAATCCATACTCTGTGAACCGCCAATGCCGCTGAACTCTTCTGTTGCTTTCTTCATCTTGCTCTCTCCTCGTAATGTCGCCTGTGATCTGCTTGGTCCGAACATAGCAGATAAGTGCCCAGCCTGAACTGGGTTACCTTGTGCATCTGTGGTTAGTACGTTGCCTTTGTTGTCAACTTCTTTGCCCTTTACATCACCAACATAACTGAATGGTTCCTCTGTATCATCACCAGTCTTCTTGTAGTTTACGTTGGTCTGCCACAAGAAGCTGTTAACTACACGACCTAGATCCTTCAGGCTCTTCTCAAGCAACCCTCTCGAGGTAAGGTCAAAGCTAGGTAGCTTACTAACATCTATAATAAACTCCTTCTTTAGTTCCTCTGTAAGAGTGGGGGTTGTGCCTGACGGTACTTCCTCAGTTGCTCCCCAATTGTACGCAAGAAGTTCATCGGCCTCAACACCACTTGACAATGCACTCTTTAGATACTCATAGTCAAAGGTCTTCTCGGTCTCTACCTGCTTGTCTGATACCATCTTGTTAATGTTTTCTACTTCCTTGTAGAGTACTTCAAATGATCTTAACAGGCGATTGGTTACACGGTACAGTCTCTCGTAGGTTGAAGAGGATAGCTCAAGGAAGAACTTGATTGCGTTGTCCATCTTCTTTGGGCCAGTCAAGCCAGCGAGCTGCTGGTTGAGTAGATCAAGCAGACGGGCTTCTTCCTTGGAAGTAGCAACCCTGGCCTTCTTACCTACACGTTTTAGATAATCACTAATCACTGCATCAATCTGTTCCGCAGCCTGTACAACTGTCTGAGTCTGTAGCTCACCAGTTTCCTTCTTACCATCAGTTGTGAACTGGAAGTTCTTCAATGAGCTTCTGAAATCTCTATATGGCTGACCATACTCAAGAAGGTTAACTGTGCCCTCTGGTGTGTCAAAGACAAAGAAATCTTTCTTCATAGACTTGCCAAGCACAGGGAAGATATCGCTGATGTACACGTCACCTGCAGGTGTTTCAGATACACCTAGGTATTTTGTTCCTGTGCCTGCTGCTGTCTTAAATGCATCCTTGAAAGCATCATTGATATCAGCACCCTTTGATGATTCCTTCTCAGCTGCAAGTGTTGCATTGGCTACACGCTCGTAGTCAAGGGTGCTCTCGAACCTTCTGTATGCATCACGGATCTCATTGGCATCCTGTACGAACTGATCCTTAGCTGTGCGTAGGTTGTTAAGAGCAGTGTTAAAGTCTGCGCCCATGTCTAGCACATCATCAGCTACATCCTTCTTTACTTTGGCACGGGCTTCAGCAAAGATGCTGACACTCTCGTACTTAAGTGGCTTGCCCTGCATGTACGCTTCCATACAGGTGAACCATGTGTACACTGCGCTGATGCTATATGTGGCATCATGCACACCAACAACAGTGTTGTTATCAGTCAGATATACAACTGACCAAGCTCCAGGCTTACGGATGAAGCGCAGCTTAGTAACAAGGACATCAGCTGCTTTGCCCTTGATCCTCAGGCTGTCAACGATCATCTTCCTTGCCTGTGCAGCATCTGAAGAACCAGACTTGGATGACTGCACTGCACTGGCAATGTTACGCTGAGCCAAGCTTACACTGAATGGTGTATAGTCGGAGTACTTGCGTACAATATCATTGTAGTACCCAACTAGATACAAAGACATATTGCGTAGAATAACATTATGGGTCTCAACAGGAACTGCATCTCTAACCTGCTTACCCTCTTTCTGCACGAACTCTTTCATCACATTTGCTTTGGCTGGGTTCTTGGTATCTGGAACCTTGTCACCAATGCTGAACTCAATACTGAGGATCTTACCAGAGTTCTTTGAGATGACTGCATTGCTGAAGTCAGTGGCAATCTTCTTGCCGATTGACGAGACAAAGTGTTTAGCTACGCCCTTCTTGGTGGCTAGTAGTTCTTCGCTCTCACCAAAGGATTCATTGGGAATCTCAAATGCTTTCTGTGCATTCTTGTCACCCTCAACAAATGCCTTGGTGGCAACCTGCATATCACTCAAGCACAAGCTCTGGTCATAGTTAAGGAAGCTTGAAGCCACAGACTTATCCTTGAAGAAGTCAAATACTTCCTTTGGTGATGCTGTGTTCTTACGCTTCTGGTACTCATCTTCCTTCTCGCCAGCCTGCTTTGGAACTGACAACTCAAGGTTCTTACCATCAGCTGACCAGCGAATAGGAAAGGTTCCAGGGGCAGCAACAGCCATACGCATGGAGATCTGTCTGACAATCTCAAACACTTTCATGCTTGACTCTAACAAAGCATTGTTGGCTGCAGCAAGCTTCCGGATAGAAACCTTTAGTGCGGCTATGAACTTCTGATCAACTTCTTTATGGCTAATGATAATATCTTTGTATGTATGTAACAGGTCTACCTGTTCTTTAACCACACCACGATTGGTGGTCTGCTCAGTGTTAGCCTGCTCGTAAGCATCCCACAGCTTCTGTGCGTCCATTCCCTCGTAGGTATCAAACAGCTTATCGCCAGCTCGTGAGCTGACAGCATCATCCTTTGAGTACTTGTACACAAAGTGGAGGGTTGTTACTGGACTCTGGCGACCAACCTTCTTACTATATGATCTCCAGTTAAGAGTATAGAAGTCACCACTTGATGCAGAGATCTTCTGTGCCCCAGTCTTGTCAGCATTGGGATCAAGGTTCTCACCTGTCTCAATAGCTGCCTGCTGAGCAACATAAAGATCCTCAAGGGTTCTGGTGTCATCAATCTGCTTCTGTGATGTACCTTTCTCCTTGACCTTTGTCTTGGCTGCTTTCTTATCTTCCTTACCCTTCTTATAGATATCAATGTATTTGTAGTAGTCGTTGTTCTTTGTATCAATAGCATCAAGCAAACGCTTGGTGAAGTACTCGTTGCGCTCAATATCATTTAGATATACATTAGCTGTTGTAATACTGGACTCTGATGGTTCAGGTCTTAGTGCACCAAAGTCCTGACCATACCGTGATTTCAGAATTGACTTGAAAGCATTGAGCTTACCTGCAACTGTCTTGCCCTCTCCAACCCTCTCAATGCCGATCTCATCACGAATATAATCAAGCAGTGCTTCCCTGCCCTTCAACGCAATCTTATCAGCTACTGATGCATTGCCAACAATGCCAGCCAGCTCAGCTAGCTGGTTGTCGTCACTGATCAAACTGGCTGCATCTCTTACCTGCTTCTTAAGTATGGCCAGCTTCTTAACCAGGTCAGGGATCTCCTGGGCTTTGGCTGTTGAGATATTAATGAAGTCAAAGTACTCCTTTGGAACCCCAGCTTCAACAAGGGCATTGGATACTTCGCTGTAGGACTGATCATCAATGACTGAAGCTGCAATGTCTGCTGTTAGCTTGTTCTTGTCTTTGCCATAGCGAGCAACACGGTCTGCACCTAGGATCTTATCACTTACTTTGGCTAGGGCACTTGAGTCTAAATCCTTTAGTAGATTGGAGATGACAGACTTCTTGTACTCAAAAAGTCCAGGAGCTGCCTCAAGCGCAATTGTAGTATCTTTTGTTTCAGACATTTAAGTACCTCTTAGTATACTTACTTACAGAAGTATATAACTAAACCGTCTTTAGACCTAGATCACTTGGAACAGTTACCATGACCCCACCGATGTTAACTGGGATACCTTGATCCTCACCACAGCTCTCATCATCAACCACATCTACAGCAGCTGGCATAGCATCCATTCCCATAGCCTGAGCCATCTGCAGCATGGCTGGATCCTTGATTGATGCTGTGCTGTTGGATACATTGACAACAATGATGATAGGCTGCACACCATCTGCACCACCCATCATTGCCATATCCTGATCCATTATATCCTGAGGGAACTGCTGCTGACCATGCCCCAGAAGACTCTGGAGCTGGTCAATGGGAACTACTTGAACCTGTGGCTGAGCCATATATACTACTGACCCTTCTTGATACGGGAGATAATGTCATCAAGGTTATCTTCATCAGGGGTATGAATGGCTTCATCCTGGGTTACATCGTTGTTGTTACCCAGCTCATCAAGCTCTTCCTTCTCGTCTTCAGTACCCTCTTCTTCAGCGTCCTTCTCTGCAGCCCTAACTTCCTTGTTAAGATCGGTTTCGAGATCCTCAATGATAGGAGGTAGGTCGCTAACATCAATTGCCTTAATGCGAGCAAGGATCTCCTCAATGATATCCTCGCCTTCCTTCTCTGACTCCTGCATGATCTGGCGCATCTCTTCAGCCTTCGAGCGCAGGTTAACTGCGAGCTCATCAGCCTTCTCTTCGATAAGATCTAGGATTTCTTCCCATCTTTCTTCAAGGACTTTCTTTTTGTCCGAAGCTTCATCAGGTTCAGAATCTCCATGGCGGTCATCTTTATCTTCGTCATCAGCGTCTTCTGAGTCTTCTTTGGTTTCTTTGTTGAAATCTTCTGAGTCACTACCTTCTTTTTCTTTGTCATCATTATCATCCTTATCTTCAAACATAGCAGTATAAAACTCGTCATCGAGTTCCTCTTCAAAGTTCTCCACAGTTGATACCTTGATACCGTCTGGCATACCCTTGATGGTATCTGGTGGAATATTTACTAGTGACGTAGCATAGCCATCGCACCCGTCAACGGAGCACTTGTCAATGCGTTCATCATCTTCCTTGAAAGCTAGGAGCACACTGTTGCTGATGCCTGAGATTAGACGACAGGTATTACAGATAGGGGCATAGATAGTCCCGTCACTGTTCTTGATAACCTTGGCATCAACGAACTCTAAACCCTTGAATTCAATAGACATTGTGTTCCTCCACTACTTTTTCTTTTTGGTTTTCTTAGCAGCCTTAGTGGGCTGTGCTTCAGTCTCTTCTAGTTTATTAATAACTTCTTCAGCTGTCTCATTTGTGAAGGACATAATCTTTGATCCGTCACGGAATATATCACAGACACCAAGAAGGTACTGGATGTTACCTACATAGGTTGTAGTCATCTGACAGTTTGGCTGAAGCACAATGCTGCTGACTCCTGTGTTAACTGCTACTGCCTCGTCACTCTTATTGTGTACTTGGTACATTAGTTTAATCCTACCTAATAGAAGGCATTGGAATGGCCTTAGCCAACTGCTGCTCCAAGCGTTCCTTACTTGCTAGACCTTCTTGCTTAATGCTTGCACCCTGTACATCAAGACCTACCGCTGTTGCCTTGGATAGTATTTCGCCCTGCCTCAACTGGAACAAAGCTAGTGAGTACTCTTTGATCCAACGGAATGCAAACCTATCCTGCAAACGATAATTAGGTGAGAATGGATGAGCAGGGATCTCTCTCTTGTATGTAACAAACAATGACACTGCGCCATAAGGCATCTGGTTTACTGTTAGTCTGCCAATCTCCTGGAAGAATCTCCAGTCAAACCTGAGCCCAAAGTACTGACGATACTGGGCCAGAAACTGTCTTGTAAGGATTAGCTGCTGCATATCACGGTACTGACCGCCACCACCAGTCAGCATCTTATCTGTCCAGTTTAAAAGAATAAGGTCAGTGATACTGTCAACGCTGCCAACTTCACTGACCATGTTAGGTACACGAGGAATAACATCTACAACTGAGATAGCATTAAGATCTGTCATATCAATAACAGCAGATCTGTTCTGCCCTATTGTTGGGCTGATCTCATCACAGCGTGTCTCGCCACACTCACAGTTAAAATAATCTAAAGCATGGGCTACACAACTCTCTGGTGTCCCAGGTTCAATTGTAGGAATCGGTTGAAAGTAATTATCTAAATAGTCTACTATATAGCTTAGTAGCATGAGGGCTCCTACCTATGAAAAAAGGAGCTGAGCTTTTACGCCCAGCTCCTTTATTTGAATCAAGTTACTTACTAACTACTACACCCACCGGATGCTGCTCTTCACGAAGAAGCCGTCGTTCAGCATTGTCTGGGCATTCTTTGTGATCACGCCACGTTCATATTCCATGTTCCCTACTGGATATGGATCAGTGACCATGATTGGAATGAATGGAAGCCATGCATAACCGGCTTCGATCCAGCTGTTACCCTTTGCGCCCATGACATACTCATTGTCACCATACGCTAGGTTACGGTAGATGTCCCAACGATCCATCAACCGACCAACCTTGTGTGGACCTGTAGGTGGCTGCATGCCGTTGTTCTCAACCTTGAACATTGTGTTAGGCATTGACATGATCAGGTTGCAAACTTCGTTACCTGCACCCAGCCATGTGCCCTGGATACGCCGTGTGGTCTTGTAGATCTGTGAACTTTCGCGCTGTAGATGCTTCACGAAGTCCTGGGCGCGTTCCATTTCGCTGATGAACACTGGGTTAGCTGCTAGGAAGCGGTCTGCACCGGCTAGAGTTGATGCAGGAGCCTGTGCCATAATGTCGTCCAGAACTAGCTGGTCGATTTCGGCGCGGAGCTCACCGGCGAGAATTGCGATTGCTTCGTCGTCAATGCTCTTGCCATAGTGCTGCTCTAGTTCGAATGCTGAGTCAAGCAACCAATTCATTGCTAGCTGACGCTTCTGTGCTACCACGACTGCCTCACGGATTGCGAGCTTCACGCGGCCAGTGTTGGCTGGGCGACTTTCGAAGTCGAACTCATAGCTTGCAACTGTTAGTGCATTGGTCTGAGGAACGAACGCAACACCAACGTTGAAGGTACCAATTGCCTGGGTGTTGTCATGAACGATTGTTACTGTGTCAACGCCATCAGTGATGGTGAATGAACTAGCTGCTGCAGTGCCAGTGAAGGTACGAACAGCTGCACCATCCCAGTAACCAACAGTAACAGTAGCCCCAGTCTTGAATGGGAAATGCTCGAAGCTGTGTTCATAGTTGGTACCAATTGCACCAAAGGCTGCAATAGGCTCGCCCTGAACGATGTCTGAGCTGAAGTACTTATAGGCATTACCATTGTTACGGAGACCAGTAACCTTCTGTGCATGGAACATTGTGTCGCCTGGGCGAATGATACCCTGGCCTGTTTCATACTGGTAGTCTAGCCAGAAGACCTGACCAGTCTTACGATCCATAGGCTGAACGCTAACAATGTCGTCTAGGATTGAGCTTGGGATCAGTGCGCTGATCAGCTCGAAACCATGACGAATGTAGGTGCCTAGGTCTGAAGTGGTTAGCCCTTCAGTCTTTAGGTAACCGCGTTTCTTTGCAATCCCTTCGAAGTAAGCCTGGGTATTGGTGAGGCACTGCCCTAGAACTGCTTCAACGTTCTCAGGTAGGTTGCGGCCATGAGCTGTCTTGTAGAAGCTCTGGACTGCTTCCAGGTGTTTCTTGAATTTGCTGTTGGCAGCTTTGCAACCCTGCTCAACTAGCTGTGTGTGATTTGCCATCTGTGTTCTCCCTTTTGGGTTTTAGTTTTCACTGCTTTTTATAACTAGGTGGTTTCGCTCTTGCCTCAAGTAGAAAGTCTCACACTTAAGAACTTTGCTAACCAAATAGGTATATAAGTAATTCAGAGAATGTTAACGCCGAGCTGACTTCTTTATAACATTTGTCAGGCGATTAACTTCAGGATCAACCTGCTTGCCTAGCTCGTCCTCGATCTCACGCTGAATATTCTCAACCTTAATCATCTCTGTAGGTAGTGCTTCCTTCATTGTTTCGTGTAGCTCAGTGTAACGCTGCTCAACCATCTTGACTTCCTTAACTGACTTGCACGATTCAACAAGGCTGCGGAACTCATCATTGTTAGTCTGGCCTAGATTCTTTAGTACTGCCTCACCAGCCAGCTTAACCTCTACCTCTTCATTGGTACCCTGTAGTTCCTTAACCTTAGCTGTAAGACGAGTAATAGCTGACTCGTAGCGGGCCTTCATCTCATCTGCTGCAGCAAGCTTTGCCTTCTGGTCATTGATCATATCACGCATCTTCTCAATAGCCACAACTGACTTCTCCGTAAGGACTTCGCCAGTTGACTCAGTGCTGTTGAGCTTCTCACGCATACGACCAACAAGGCCATCTGCTAGCTGGACCTGACGATCAGCCTCTGCCTTAACCTCTTCCATCTTAACTGAGCTCTCTGCAATCTTAGAGCGTAGGTCCTTGGCTGTGTTAATGAAGCTTTCACGCATCTTTAGATAATTGCTCTTCACTGTGTCAATCTTAGCAGTGAAGGATGCAACCTCTTCATTAGCCTTAGCTAGCTGCTCCTGGAGATCAACCTTTTCTTTTGCTGCCTTCTCAAGTAGTTCCTGGACTTCTGTGCTTTCCATTGGGTTGATCTCCTTCTCAGTGGTGGTCTCTTCTTTAGGTGCCTCAACTACTGGCTCTGCTACTACTTCCTTAACTGCTTCCTCTGTAACTTTCTTGTAGCCAAGTGCTTCCATAATAACCTTGGAATCATCAGAGTTAGACTTAGCGATACTTTCCATAAGTGACTTAGCACCCTTTCTAATATCCAATGATTCGCCAATAGGCTTTAGTACTGCACACTTAACTGAGGGATCAATGACATAATCCCAACCGAAGATCTCACCTTCATTGATGTCTTCGAACTCACCGTTGTACTCTGATACAGCAAGAGCACGTGAGCTAACACCTAGGCGAACACCTGCATCTAGAAGAACTTTAACGTCACGACCAGCTGAGGTATTGAATACTTCAACTTTACCCATGACGTTGTTGCCTTCAACACGAAGGCTTGTGATTGCATGTGAGGTTAGGTTCTCAAAGAATGAACCATCATCAAGGTTACGTGGGTGTGAGTACTGACCAAGTAGTAGCTTGCCTTCAAGCTTCTCTTTGGTTGATTCCTGATTGAGCCATGTGTCCCAGAACTTCTTAGTGTACCGACGCTTGTTCTGGTTGGCAGTATCAATCTGCTGAACGATACCTTCATAAGTGCCTATGATAGCTGGGTTACTGGTAATGCCAGCAACAGCTGTGAAGCCACCAGTACTCTCACAAGCTACTGTAAGCATTTTCTTATCGCTCATTATTGGTTACCTCTAGTCCTAAAATGTATTTCATTCCTTCGATTGCAAATGCATAATCTGATTGCTCACATACTTTTCTGAGTATATTATTAAACCGTTGGAAGATAGACTTAACATTTCCCAGCTTCTCAAATTCAATAAACAGATGTGTCATTGCGCTAGACACTATCTTGTTCATGCTCTCTTCCTGCAGGCTTCCAGACAACACTCTCTGGAAGTTACGGAAGAATGGTTTGTCCTTGGAGTACTCCCTAAAGTGGGATAGGAATAGTGCCTCCTGAAGGACACACAAATCCTCTGTCTTGAATAAGTTAAGATTATCTAGGACGAAGGATTCATTTGTTTGAATAAGGTTCTTCAGATAGGAAAGGTCTTCGCTACTACTCTTTGCTTTGTACCTCTTTACTCTTTCCTTTACTATCTGAAACTCGTACAAACTTTCTAACTTCCTTGAAGTCATACTTGCCCTTACCTTTGTCTTCATATTTATCTGGCGTAGCCGCCGTTACATCCTTGTTATCAGTTGGGGTTAGCTCACCAAACAACTTGGTTAGCTTGGTCTTCTTCTCCATCTTGATCTCACCTAGTGTCTTTTCCTTCTGTGCTAGGAACTGATCAAGCGGGATACCCTCTGGAGGCATAGCACCAGGGGTCATAGGTGACGCTCCTGGAGCAGCTGGGCCTGCCTCTGGTCCTGGGACAGGTGCTGGTGCACCTAGGTCAATACCGCCACCTACGCCTCCTAGAGCACCACCCATTGGTGTACCCTGTGGTGCTGCACCAAGCTCAGTCTCAACCTTCTTAAGGATATCATTTACATCAAAGTCATTTAGGTTAAGATGCTTGATTGCCCACTTAGCAAACTTGTAACGATCATACTCAACCCCAACGCCTTCAAGCAACCGAGCAAACTCAGAGAGGAACCCAATGATTGTCTTGGTTGTCTCTGCCCGTGACAGATCTTCCGCTGTGGTAACTGATGCAGTGTTTAGGTCAAAGTCATGACGAAGTAGTAGTGGATCACGATAAGCTAAATGGATACGGCATATACGTTTAATACCCCACAGTACCTGCATCTTAATACGCCGTACTGTACGTGCATAACGCATAGACATCATGTACAAATTATCAGAGTTAAGTCCACCCATATCAGCAGTGATGCCAATGAACGGAGGTGGTACTTTGAAACTCCCATAGAGCTTGTTGCGCATATATTCAATGTCAATAATGCCTGAAACTGAGGGATCTTCGCTCCAGTCTTCATGAGTTATATCCCCACCATCCTTAGACATAGGAATATAAATGGGCTCAGAAGCTGACAATGCTTTAGCCTGCTGCTGATAGATACTCTCATTAGGAGAGAAGCTGGATGTGTACTCAAAGCGATTAATAACTCTGTCAAAGTACTCGCGCTGCTGAGCCTTTGGAACTGCATCCATGTTGATCTTTACAATCATTGGACGACTGATCTTGGCATTGCGGTACAGCACCATTGAGTCTTCCATCATGTTAAGCTTGCGCCATGTGAGGATTGACTGGCTTAGCAGAGGATCACCATAGGTTCCTTCTTTGATGCTTCCGTAGAACAGACGCTCACGAAGTCTCTGAGTACCATTACGGAAATGTGCAAACTGCCATGGAGTAAAATAAGTTACCTCATTATGATCCTGGCTGAATGCAGCTGACGAGAATGCGAATAGGCTACCATTCTTTTCATATCTCTTAATAAGTTTTGGATGGATGTCGTAATCTAAATTTGTAACACCATGACCACGTTCGCCATCAACCTTAACGAAGTGGTCACCATACTTAATATGTTGGAACGTGATAGACCATACACGCTCAAGAATACCTGAGGACTCAAGGAACTCATCAACGATATCACGAACCTTACTGTTAAGGCATGAGCACCAAATATGATTATCCTTACCCTCTAGAACATCACCAAAGGCATCCTCAGCATACAGCTCAAGGACTGAGTTAACGATTGAGTCATAGGACATATCTTCAATCTGCACGTATACTTGGTCACGTGAAGCTGCTGGCTTTACGTAGTCCTGATAGAACTGGAACATCTTGTTGGATGTCTGTACCTGTAAGTACTCACCATCCTGTACGTCAGCAGCTTTGGCTAGAGCCTCATTACCACCAGTTCCAAAGTATTCGTTCTTAGGAACTAGTGCTGGAAGTGCCTCGACTTTAACTTTCTTTTTACGGCGAACTACTGGACTCTTAGGTTCCATATCTTATAGATCCCATTCTTTAGCTGAGGTATCTTCTATTATCCCTGACTTAACAAGCTTGCTCTCCTGGCCTATAACAGAAATGCCAGCTTCACTTATGTCCTTCATATCAATAGAGTTACTACCTGTTGCATTTAGATTACCACCAATGCGCATAGGCAAACCAATAGCACTGGTAAGACCACAGTTATTCAATGTTAGGTCACCCTCGATAATTCCAACTGGACGTTCAGCAACGCCGCCTGACACACTACCCTTCTTGAACTTCATGTTGGTTAGTGTCAAGCTGCTGTCAAGTCTCTGCGGCATACCAGCTAGAGTGAACTCCCGCTGCATGTTTGGTGTTACAATAATCTCAATTAGGCCCTTACCAGTTGGCTGTGCAAAACCAGTGAAGTCCTTAGCCATAATGTATACACTGTTCAGTTTGATATCACCAGACACCTTTGTTGGGAATCCAGCAAAGGACTTAATGACACAGTTGTTCAGTGTGAAGTTACCGTTGATCTCTTGAGGAAAGTTCTGGAATGAGGCTAGAACAGCATTAGATATTACTAATGAAACATCACATGCGTCAATCTTAACTGGAAGAATACCATTGGTTAAGGTTGGATTTGTTAGTCTTAGTTCCTTCTTGCCAACCTGCCTCTGACCTGAAGGAAGATCCTCCACAGGAGCAAAGTTACCATCCTGCAGGGTTAGTACATCTGTCTCTTGATTGTAATCAGCGAAGGCTAAATTCTTGATATCATTACCTTTGTCTGAGTCAGCTGCACCAATAGCAATAAGACCAAGTATCATATCTTTAGGGGATCGTGCCATTTATGTCTCCTGATGTAACTACACAACATATGTATAAGTAAGGGAAAAAAAGAAGCTAGGGGGTTACCCTAGCTTCACGCTGACGGATTGGTTTGACTCTGTACTATATAGCTTGCCACACTCAGTACAACGCTTTACTCCAGGTGTTCTTGTGTCTTCGAACAATGCACATACATGTTTGTCACAAGCGCACGTATCCTTCCTGCACCAACCTTCGTTGTTACCACAACAGTTCATACTATTTGCCCTCCTGTTCCTTTAGGGCATCCTCTGCTGTACGTGTAATCTTTAGCTTTGCATCGTACTGGTCTAAAGGAAGAACAAACTTTGTTTCCCCACGGTTAATTGCGTCAAGGATATTGGGGATAACATCACTTGCTAACTGAAGAATCAACTTAACTAGTTCAGGATCAATCTTAGTAGACATGTTCTATCTCCTTTTACTGTTGGACGGCAGTAAGAAGATTCTGCCCTTCAACAAGAATACCTGTGATGTTTGCAAGTGCTGAATTAATAAGAGCTTCCTTAGCTGACATCTTACTTTCAATCTGTGATACTGATGCTGCATCTCCAGCCTGATCTGCCGTAGCAAGCTGCTGTAACATCCCAGCGTAAACCTTTAATACCTCTGTTAATGCATTCTGAGATGCTCTGAACTTAGCATCAACTGAACTCCAACTGTTCCACTGTGCATCTGTCATCATACCAGCAATCTTTGCTTTAGCAAATGCATCTTGGGTATTATACCATGTAGCACGTGTGGTCATCATGGTATTAGTGCTAACCTGCAGAAACTTGTTTGTTACCTGACCATCCTGAATATAGTACTTTGTACCAACACATCCTGGAGCAGCTAGAATAGCACAGAGTAGAACCAAACCCAACAGTTTCTTCATACGTTCCTCCTAGCCCTTTGATGGCTTAGCATAAGTTACAATCTTTGCAATGATAACAGGCATGTACTCTTTACCAAGAATAGCTAGAATATCCATACCCTTTGTCTTGCCCAGATTGATTGCAATCTTAGTTGCCTCGTCACGTGCTTCAAGGATATCCTTCTTTTTAAGCTTGCCCTTCTTTGCCTTCAACGCACGAACAGTTTCAACGTACACCTGCTCAACTGCAACCTCTACTAGCTTGTAGGCTTCCTCATACAGATCGTTCTTCTTACGGAGTGCCTCTGTCTTCTTTGCTGCCCACATCTTAAAAGCTGCCCAAACTGGGGCACCAACTACTGCAAGAACGCCAAACACATACTGCCAAAGATCTGCTTGGGTCAATGCATTTACTAATGCTGCCTTAATTTCTGGTGTCATTTAACACCTCCTAGAATAGTATACAAATAAATTGATACCAAGAATAACATAATGCCAGCAAGATCTGCAAATAAATCCCATAAATCACAGCAGTGTGGTGGGTTATAGTGATCCCACATTTCCTTTGCTGCGCCAATACCCAGAGCTACAGCGCACACAAACAACACTGAACTGAGTGATTGTCCATACAGCAGGACCCAGCAGATTATGAAGCTTACCAAGGCGTGAAGAATTTTGTCCTTAAATTTCATGTCTACCATGTGAACCAGGATTTAATTATGCTCCATGCAGATGGCTTCTTGTCCTCATCTGACATGAAATCTCTAACTGCGTTATCCATGGCTCTCTTTCTATTAAATGAAAACGAGCTATACAGCATCTTTATGATGGAGTGCAGCTCTTTACTGCACTCTGAACAAAGTTCCAGATCACCTAAGTATACCAGCTTATTATCTAAATCGTTCTTAGTCAAAAGCTTAAAACACTTATCACAGATTGTCTTTTTCATTGAGCACACCTCTAACCCTTTGCTCAATGTATAACTAAAAAGTTATGCAGCACCAACCATAAGTTCGAAGGCTCTGACTGCAGCACCCCATGTAAACATCTGAGCCTTCTTAATACCAGCCTCTGACTTCTTCTTCAGTGTCTCACGATCATCATACGAGTTACGCATATGAGCTACAAGTGAGTCCATACTTGGCTGAAGATTGAACCAGCCATTGTCTGTATCCTTTGCATCAATGTATGCTGGAGCTCCACAAGCAACTGTGCTGCAGGTTACCAAGTAACTTGTATCCTTTGAAGTGAAATCCATACTACCACCACCGGCTGTGATAATAGCTGGTGTACCTACAGCCATAGCCTCAAGAGCGCATAGGTTGAACCCTTCTCCACGGTTGGGACTAACTACTACATTGGCCCTCTTGTACAACCCAGCGATAGCTTCCTGTGGCATGAATGAATCCATCACAGTAATGCGCGGATAATTCTCCTTGCCCTGCATGTGCTGCCGAACCTGCTGCACAAAGTTAGGCATGTTAGGAGCCTGCAGTGTCTTGATAACAAGGGCAACATTGTCTGACTTGCTAAATGCTTTTGTATATGCATCCAGAACATAGCTAACACCCTTGCGGCTATCAACTGACATTAGACTACCAAGCATAAGGATTACAAATGTATCTTTCTTGATGTCAGAGAAATCATGTGGCGTGGCATCAGTGTTGAACACTGACTGGTTGTACCCCAGACCCATGCCTTTAACCTTTTCTTTTGGAACACCTGAGCCAGTGAATACAAACTCCTCATGCTTGGACAAAGGCATAACATAGTGCAAACCTGGGTTCCATGATTCCTGGACCCACGACTTAGGAAGGTTCTGCCATTCATAAGGAACAAGATTTACATTTGTCCGACCAACCATAAGCTTACTGTCTAGTGGATAGGATACTCTCAGGTGGTAATCAAAGTTACGGTGTGCATAGCTATTGTAGCATGCTGTACGTGCTAGCTCCTTGTTCTGGTTCCAGTGATCCACTGTGAAGTTAGTGTGCTCTACAACATACCCACGTTTGCTGAACTCCTCAGCTAGTGCCCTGCACACTACTCCGTAAGAGAATGTTGGGCTATCATTACCCTGGATAAGAATGCTACGAGCCGTACTACCAATAAAACACCCTCTTGGCTCATTTTCTACACAAACTATATTCTCAACCAAATCAACCCACTGCTTCTGAATTACTGGTGCACTATACTTTGCAATGATGTACTCACGCATCGCAGTCTTTTCTTCTTCAATGGAAACATTGTTCTTCCATGTCTGGTACATCACCTCGAGTGCTTCAGCTGCTTTGTCCGTGTCCATCAATGGACGATCAACACCAAGGTCTGGCTGGATGTCAAAGGCAATTGGATCAATAAGAACTCCATGGTTGTCAATGATCTCAGGCATAGTTGAGCTCTTGGTAGTGATATTGACAACACCACATGCCATTGTCTCAATCAGTGTTACTCCGAATCCTTCTGACGCTGATGGCAAACAATGTACATCTGCCATGTTCATTAGGCTGACCAGTTCTTCTGTGGAGCACTGCAGCTTACTTGATAGACCACATGAGTCCTTCACACCAAAACGTTCAATCAGGTAAGGAAGGTTGTACCCTGTCTGAAGATTAGTTGACACAGTACTCACGTCAGTGTGCATAATAAGAACTGCATCCTTCTTGTCTTTTACGAACTTAGCCCACGCACGAATAAGAAGATCAGGACGCTTTCTCCACTGGTTACGCGAAACAAATAGTGCTACAAACTTGTCCTCGAAGCCACCCTTCTTCTTAAGCTCCTTCTTGTCTGCTACAGGCTTGAACACTTCAGTATCAACACCCAGATAAATAGTTGAAACAGTGTGCTCATTAGGATGTTTATCTAAATACGTGCTATATATTCTCTTGCCATAATCAGCCATGAATACAAGATGCTTACGGAACCAGATCTGGCTATGAACTGCAGGCTCATTGATTGGCTCGCAGTCAACCGCCACCCAGTGAATACAACGGTTACGCCACTTCTCAGGCAGCTTTGCAATATCCATTGTCCAGCTAAACTCAGCAACTGAAATAATTACATCTGGCTGCTCAACAAGAATGATGTGATAGATCTCGTGGTACTCACTTGTACCCTTCACACCATATAGCTTCCAATGTGGCTGGAACATTGAGATACCTTGGTCCTTTGCATTGAACCCAATGGACACAACCTCGCTACCATTGTTAATGAACCCGTTTGCAATTAGTCTGATCTGGTTTGAGAACCCTGTGTGTTGAGCCGGAGAATCGCCAATGATTAGAATCTTACGCACATGCATCTCCTATGTGGTTTTTACTTACACTTATATTATACTAGGTAGGAGGTATTTTTTAAAGTGTTACTTTAAGATTAGTTTGTATAATGCAGCAGCAATGGCACCTATTGTGGTTGTGCCTAAAATCATAAGGAGTTTGTTATGCCAGGATACCTGCTGCTGTACTGCAATGAACTCTGGGTTGTACTTCTCGCAATGTGCATCTCTTTTATTTACTCTCTCAGTTAGGTTCTTAATCTCTGTCTGCATACCAACTAGAGTTGAGATAGCTTCTCTTACTTCCTTGGCAAAGGAGTGCGCCATCTCACGTATCTCCCTGATATCCTGCGAGATATTACCTACAGTGTTCTCGATGTTGTTAACCTGGGACTTCACCGCGTTCATCTCTTGATCATCAGGTGCCATTGTTGTTCCCTCGTGCTGTAGTTATTGCCTGAGTATATAAGTAATTCTAAAACAAGGTGTCAATTTGTAACCATTGCTCTGCGGTAAAGTCCCCATCAACAAGGGAATAGCCAAGCTCACAGGTAACAGCGAGTAATGACACTCCTGTTAGTTCCTTTATAGCGGTGTGAAGTTCCTCGGATATAACCCACGAGCTATTGTTGAATTTTCGTTCTTCTCTCATATGTCTGCTCCACTAAATGTATTTAATGTTTATACAAACCTTGCCAGGAATGATTGACGCTGTGTTTCCGGTAGTACCAATACATACCTCAGTTGAAGCTGTGACATTACCGTTCACAATGTCGTTAACACTTATGTTCACTGTAGGTGTTAGGTCAACGTAATCCGTAGCATTAGTTGATATATCCCCACTGTAGTAAGAAACTCCATTAACAATAATCTTAATTCTACCATATGCAGGTACTCCTGCGTTATCTGTCTTCAAGCCAAAACAAGAGTTTCCCATAGCAGCAACTACTGTCTCTGAACCCCAAACGTTAATTAATGGGACTCTTATTTGAGTTGTTGTTCCTGTCTTGTACGCAGGGTAACCGTCAACAGATGTAGTAACAGTTGTATTTACGTCTCTAAGTACGAACGCTCTTGTCATTGGTGAATCATCTAGCGTGTCTAATGCTGCTTGTACAGTGGTGTCTGCTGTTGACAAACGCTTACTGAAATTAGTAGTGTCTGGCGCAATCGCTGTCGCAGGGTGTGAGTTAGCATCTGTACGGTTAGATAGCGCAGAGTGTGACGTGGCTGAAACAATACCACTAAGCACTGACCTTGTACCAATCAGACGATTAACAGACTCAATTACAGTGTAGAACGAAGTACCTGCCACTGTTCCACGCTTGCAGACAATCTGATATAGTGGGGCAAGTTCTCTAAATGGTACATGTGCCCCCCATGAGATAGCTGTGGCAAATGAAGCTGCTGACGCAGTTGCGCTTGATGTGTGGAGAACCTGTCCTTGGATAAATACCATCTTGTGTTTATTGTCTATTGTAGGTACTGCACATACCCACACGTTGAACCAACTATTGATTGTGCTGATTTCTGTGTTTGTCCAATTACCACCCGACAACTGATTATAGAACGGGTTGGTTGTGTTGTTGATAAATGGAGTGTTACTGTCTTGCCAATCCCACTCGCCAGTCACATCTGCCCCACTGCGATACCAACAGTTATAGGAAGTATTAGCTGACACAGCGGGGATAGTAGTGTACAGGTCTTCGTCTGCAATAACCCCTGTGCCCACTGTTGGTTGAACATCAACAAGGACATTTGAGTTGACGGTGTAGCTTGAAATAGCAAACCCGCTTGTAACCCGTGTACCCTCGTGAGTGTGCTCGTACAGGTGAGTTGCATTGCTCATACCACTTGAAGCAGGGTGTCTCTCATCCATTAGGATTCCCTTGCCTGTAGTGGCATTATAGTACACTGCTGCTATCGGGGCATCGTCTACTAAATTCCAAGATGCTGTGTTAAATGTAACTGCTCCACTGCTAAGTACCTGCAAGAAGTATGAGTCGGTGACATCAACATGGTTAAAGGTCTGAGTAGGCAGTGGATACTTTACCCCTGCCACATACGCCGATGCACCGTTAGCAGACATGGTAACAACCATATTAGCCGAGTCATACGCAAGGGATACCGCTGTGTTGTTGTCTATGCCGTTGTAGTTTGTCAATGACGATTGAGTGTCAGTTATCTTAGACCCATTAACGCCAATAAGAGTACTCGACAGGTTCTCGTAGGTATTGGCTGACACCTTATCATCGAATTTATGCTGACCAAAATATTCCATTATTGTTTTACCTCCGCTATCACTTCTATTACTGTGCTCACCATCTCACCAACTATATAAGGTGGTGTGTTCTCCACTATAACAGACCATCAACACTCTTAGTGTCTGACAGAGTTATATCACCTATGGAGCGCATATAACTACCCTACCACTGTCACATAGCAATTAACAGTGTTACCACTGAAATCAACCACTACATTGTTTGTATCGTTGTAACTAACCTTCCAAGGAATTACAACTTCATTGTTTGAGATAACTGTTACCTGGGGATACGCTACAGCAAGAGCATGGTTAACAGTGTAGAATGTATTGGCTGTGAGGTTAGGTGATTCATAGGTGCGTGAAACTCTTGCCCCCTCAATCATTACCCCAGTGTTAAACGTAGTTCCACCGTTGTGTGACACGGTAGCTACATCCAGTGCACCACCAATAATAGAGGTGGTTGTAGCTGCATTGGACGAGAATATAATACCCTCATCTGTGAACCTCACATTTGCATTATCAGCCGTGATTTGCAGGTTAGCGGAAATCTGCATCTCTCCCGATAAGTGACTGATAGTAGCTACATCTAAAGCACCACCAATAATAGAAGTTGAAGTAGCAGAGTTGGACGATAGAATAATACCTTCATCGGTGATGCGTACATTGCCATTGTCACCTGTAATCTGAATGTTGGCTGAAATCTGCATCTCACTTGTTAGGTGGCTAATTGTGGCTACATCAAGTGCGCCACCTATAATCGAAGTACTCGTAGCGGAGTTAGAAGAAAGAACAATCCCCTCATCAGTGAAGCGAACATTTGCGTTATCGGCAGTGATTTGCAAGTTAGCTGAAATCTGCATCTCGCTTGATAGGTGGGAGATGGTAGCTACGTCCAAGGACTTGTTAGCAGATATTAGAACATCACTAAACAACTCAATACTATCCTCTGCCCTTAGCGTTATGATTCCTGGGTCTGTAAATAGAATGGCATTGTCATTTGCGCCAAACTGAAATCCATAGCCATTGCCTGTACCCTCTATCTGCATACCCTGATTTAGTGTTATACCTGTTACTACATTGGTACCACCACTATGTGATATTGTGGTTACATCCAGGGTACCATTTGCGGTTAGTGTCACAGTATTTGTACCAAGATCAAACAGAAGTGCTGTGTTACCCTCGCCTACTTGTAGGGTATCTCCACCACCACCCATTAGAATCTTGTAAACTCTCCACTCGTCTGTGTTGTTCTGTGCCCCTACGTTACCCCATATTTGAACCTCTGTGGCTGTTATCCCTATCTGCCCATTGTGTGATACAGTGGTTACATCAAGAGTGCCAGCAATAGCAGTGTTACCACTGAGTTCAATTAGGTCTTCAGTAATATTAACCTCAATAGAACCTGAGGCAACGTCAAAGTTGATACCGTTCTTAGCTGAAATATTAGCCCAGCCATCATCACCAAGAGCTAGTGATGTTGGCTCTGCTGACACTGCATTTAGATTGAAGTTTGCCGCTGTCAGATTAATGGTACTGTTATGGCTAACAGTAGCTACGTCAAGTGCACCACCAATAATAGAGGTAGTTGTAGCTACATTTGATGATAGGATAATGCCTTCATCAGTGATACGAACATTACCATTATCTCCTGTAATCTGAAGGTTAGCTGAAATTTGCATCTCGCTTGTCAGATGGCTAATAGTGGCTACATCGAGAACACCATTTGTGGTGACAGTAACAATCTCTGCATTAAGGTTAATGTAGGGGTAAGAAACTGCGAAGCTATCTGAGTCATAGTTCATGTCAATGGTGTAGCCGTCGCCGCTGCCGATAAGGATGTTACCTGTATGAGCAATGGTGGCTACGTCTAGTGTACCATTTGCTGTAATGTTTACGAAAGGTGAGTTTAGGTCAATATAACTAGCAGCATTTAACTCAATACCACTGTCATCCCACAACTTAATAACAGAACCAGCGTTGTTTGACAGAGTAATAATTGACACGGTTGATGTACCACCAATGTCAATATTACCGCTATGACTAATAGTAGCAACGTCAAGCGTTGAGTTTATACTTACCAGAGGTGATACAAGGTTAATTAGGTCATCCCCACCAACAATCTCAATCTTTACTCCGTTTGAACCCTGAAGAGTAAGATTGTCAACTGCACTTGCATCAATGTTACCGGCTTCAATTACCATATCAACAGCATTGATAGGAGTGTTAAATGTTACACCACCATTGTGGCTAATGGTATGGACATCAAGTAAACCAATAATGTTAACTGTATCAGCAAAGTAGGAGTTTCCATTAACTGTTAGTGTATCAAAAGGCTCATCACCGAGAACAGTGTTACCGCTTGCATGTAGATTACCACTAATCTCAATACTGTTTACTGTTACAACGTCACCTGCAACATATAAATCAGCAGCAACAAGTCTTCCATTAACCGACACATCTTGCATAATAACTGTAGCAAGGTTAACAGTGTTGGTAGCTGTTAAGTTATTGAATACAGAATCATTAGCAGTAATATTACCAAGTATACGTGACATTTATATTCTCCTACCCTACCACTGAAATCGTTACATCATAAGAAGCATTGAAGCTAACAGTTACTGAATTAGCATCTACAACATCAATGCTGTCAGCACCATACTGTTTGTTGGCTGAGTATATCTGAACGATTGGTACCATGTTATTAACTGAATGAACAACTAGGTAGGAGCTTGCACTATTATATGTCTGGCTGAAAAAGTGTGGTACTCCTGGTGCACTAAATGAACCCGAAACTGTAAGGTCATTATCAACTAAAGCATTGTTAAAAGTAACGTCACCCAGATCAAGACCATTAGTAAACAGAACATCACCATTAAAGGTGATTGTATTACCACTCATCTCAATTGCTGTGGTACCTGTAATGCCATCTGTAGCAGCTACAACAAGCTTTAGTTTCTTTGTTGAGCTAATACGTGAGTCAACGTTACTCACAGCAGAGATGATAACCGAGGTATTCTCATCTGTACGTGTAAACTTTGCGATGTCACCAGTACCACCGTTAGCTCCATTGAAGAAGCATCCTGTACCTACATTAAGTACTAGACCATCCTTGTTAATGTCATCAACAACGAGCTCACCATAAATGTTAACAGTACCTTTGTCGCCACTGTTAACTCCATTGCTGCTGAGCTGCATAATCTGAACACCATCTGTACCATCACCAGTTGGGTCGTTGTTAAAGAAAACTATTGACCCTGTTGAACTTATACGTGACTGATTGATGTTACCAATGGCCGAGTAGAAAAGAGAAGTGCTCTCTGAAGGTCTTGAGAACGTCGCTATTGGAAGACCTTCGCCTTCAACAGAGATGCCACCAACAATAGGATCAGCAAATGCAACACTGCCATTAAAGCTTGCGTCACCGTTAATGGTAAAATCTGTAACAACAAATGAACCTAGTGTTCCCTGAATTCCATTTGCTGAGATGTCCCCCAAAACAAACAGGTTATGGGATACCCAAATATCACCAGTGTTAGCGTTTGCTGAGATATTCGAGGTGAGATTCTTTACAAAAGGAAAGCAAAAATTAATCTTGCTATCCTGTATGATGTCATAAGTTGAAAGTAATCCCATTAGTATCTCCTGTAGTTAAGCTGGTGCGTAAGGAATCTTGTTATAAGAAGTCATTACATAAGGATATGTAGCATTCTGGTAGAAGAAAGTAGTGATGTACTCATTCACTGTTCCGGCTGGGTTAGTAACCTCAACTATATTCTTGACGTTTCCCTGACTACCCTGGCAATAATTGGTGCCATCAATGTCAGCATCGGTAACTACATTAGCACTTGCACCCTCTGAAGCTGAGCCAGGACCATCAAGAAGGTCAATGATAACAGCTGTCTCGTTGTTAACACTATTCAGCAAAGCGTTAGCTGTTAGTGTGTACTGATTGTTAAGTGTAGTGAGATCTTCTAGATCCTTAACATTGATATTCACACTGTTCATCTGAATATCAACTGATGTTGTAATAGGCATTTGCTAGTCTCCTCCTAGATGTACTCAATAAGAACTGTATAAGTGCTTCCAGCAGCTCCGTCTATGTAAAGAGAACAAGGGTAATCTGAGAAACCATTGTTCCTTGAGTATGTCTGACCGGCGGTGAGTGTAAGTGAGGGAAGTGCCTCACCAGTATAGGTAACACCACTGTCAGTTGAATAAACAAAGTGAACAACAACGGTGCCCGCAACACATGACACCTGATACTGTTGACACTTATTGATTACATGTAAGCTAGTCAGTGGGTTATCAGCAGCTAGAGTTGCTGACTGTTCTACTATAGGAGAAATTGGAGTGATCATCTTTTACCTCACTAGAAAAATAAGCTACTGGCCTTAGCCCTAGCTTTGTCCTTACTTTGAAACGGGTTAATACCAATGCTCGGAGATACCCATGCGTCACTTGTGTCCCCAAGTTTACTTATGCCCATTAGATTGTCAACAGAAGATCTTTCTAGCATCTCCCTTTGAAGTAGATTTGTTATAACACCAACTACTGCGTCACTTACGTCCTTGGTTCCGTCTGACCCATCCCCATTTTTAATAGGGTGATCAACGTCGCCACGGGTCCTGTCGTGGATTAAGTTAAACCACTCAGTCCTGAATATACTATATAAGTAAAAGGAAATTCTAGTGGAATACATAAGTTCGCATGCATCCATCCACACTGTGTCACTTCTATCCATACTGATCCGCTTGCTATCACCTATGGCCTTCTCAAAGAACTGCAGCATGCTTTCAGATTGGTTTTGGTCGAACGATACGCTGTTGATCTCAAAGTTAAACTTCTCCTTGAGAGCCATAATGAAGGACTTAATCTTCTCATAGTCAATTCTTGCAGGTGCTTTTGGTGGTTGAATACGTAGCATAAAGTCAATGTGTATAACAGGTAGTGAAAAGTCACCACCTCTAACTTGTTTAAAGTTTGACACACAACCCATAGCTATACCAGTTGGATCCCCAGTAGCAGACAAGTCAACATGGATAACTCTCTTAGCACCTGGGAAATACTTCGGTGAATAGATCTTAGCCTTGGAGTTAGCTGCGTTGTCTGGGCAGTTACAGATCTTCTCTGGTATAAAGTAACCCTCTATCTCTTTGTAATCAGAGGTAGATACAACAATCTCCTGGGCTATGAAAGGGTGCTCACGGATAGGATCAATACAATTATTGAATGCCTTGATATCCGTGAACAACTTTGACACAGATGTTACAGACACACCACCAATGTTCTGCAGTGATCTTACTGGATCATCAAGGAAGTCATTCTTGAAGTCAACTGGAATGAATAGGAACTTATGCTTAAGACTACCCTCAAGGTTATCTACATTATCTGCCAGTGACTTAGTATCCTCAGCCATAGTATCATAGCCGTAGGACACAAGGATATCATTAAGGTTTTTTGTATCCTCAATTACAGCTGGAACTCTGTCTTCATCACCAGCAAACACGCAGAACATTTCTTTGGAGTAATCATTAGGCTTTACATCCCAGATCTTTACGTTGACAAAGTAACATGTTCCAGGCTTAGCTTTTTCTCTGCGGTCATCTGTGAATGATGAATCATTAGTTGACGAAGATACAAGAATTGATATACCAGGATCTACACCATGCTTCATGAAACGGTTACGTCTTCTGTCAGTGGTGTCCCTATAGATACGACGGGCCTTTTCAAGATCACCGGCTTTACCACCGCCACCTTCCTTCCAGAAGTTTACCTCATCGCAAAAGCACCCTAGAAGGTTTGTACCTAGAACTGATACAGAGTCAGAACCATGAACAAGGTTAACACCATTGGGGAACTGTGCGGCTGATGTTATGTCCATGTTTCTCTTGTAGTCATTTCTGAAGTATGGAGCATCATCAATGATTGCCATCAAGTCAGAGAACCCTGATAGCTTCGTCTGAGCAGATGTCACGGCTATGTACCCAAAGAATAGTCGTGATGAATCTGGCACCTTAAAAAGTCTTTGGGGGTACTTGTAACAAGAGAGCTCGTATATCCTTCGTAAAAACACAATATAACCAAAAGTACTTTTTCCTGCACCCAAACTGCCGTCGATGAGCAGCTCAGAACATTTGGATTTTCTGAACTCCCTCATGTGTTCCTGCCAGAAAGGATAGAGCTTATCTGCATGGCTACCAATATAGTACGGGGATAGCCAGTCCTCAATAGGAACTACTTCTCGTATCTGCTCAGGGTCATCCTTGACCTCACGATGCTTCCTCTCTACCTTTAAAAGGCCAGAGAGGGCATCGGATAACTTGTCACTCATTTCTTCTTTGACTGCCTTTCATAAACAATGCGGCTGATCTCAGCAAGCTCTTCATCTGATAGCTGTGACAGAACACGCATGATATCCTTCTCGCGCTCTGTAAGCTCATTACCAGACTCTAATGGAATCTTGCTGGTGTACTTACGTATGAACTCGAGGATGTTGAGGAAGTCCTTGTTAACCTTCTCATAGAAGTCACGTAGCATCTTTAGATCATAGATTGTGTCAAGCTTGCGCCCCTCACTATTGAACACATCAATCTGCTCACCTTCAGCATTGAAGAACTTCATGGTACTGAGCTCAAACACCTCATCACTAAATAGACGGGTCTCTGTCCTGTTTAGGAAGTCAATCATCTTCTGGAGGATCGGTAGTCTGCTGATGATGATGTGCGACAGTGCCAGGTTGAGTTGACCAGTGCTCTTCTCTACTTCCCTGTTTACATCTGTGCCCTGTGATGCCGCCATCTTAGTGATGGTCTCAAAGAAATCAGGACCTAGTAAATTTTTTGTAAGTTCTATAGGACTCTTGGAATCTGCCATCTTCGATCTCCTCATCTAGAATGTCATATGATGCTAAGTTTCTATCAATCTTTCTCTTTATGCTCAATACAGCCGCCTTGCGCAAGCCATACTTTTTTGTCATGTCCTCCAGTGTCATCTTGCCATAGTCAAAGCATACATTAAGATCACGCTGCATCTTACGAACAACGCTAAGCTTAGGGAACTTAATTGATTTACCAGCGAAGATTGACATGAACGTAAAGAAGTCAGCTCCAAGAAGAACGTATAGCTCAAGGAATGTCTTTGTCTTTCTACGTGATGACAGGTAACGAGCAGTCATGAAGTCAACTGTATCCCCGTAGCTCTCTATAAAGTCAACCTTATCAATCTTTTGTATAACTTCCTTCTTGGCTTTCTTTGCCATATCACCCATTCCTCTGGAAGAATCTAAACAAATAGATACCTTTATAGTGATCTATGTTTTTACCAAATTTCTTGTCTATCCATGAATCGTTGTACTCATCACTTGGAAGAGCAACATCATGGAAGTCAAAAGTCTCATCTGATACATCAAGGGTTGCTTCATCCTCAACTATCAATGGAAACTTAGTATTTAGATTATATAGGAAATTTGTTAGTCTGTTACGAATGCCTGTGAATAAATAGTTTAGGACTTTGTTACTCTCATCAAACGCTTCATCTTTTAGCAGTTTGATAACTTCCAGGTTTGCTATTGCTTCCAGCTCTTCTCTGTCTTGGTAATACCTAAAGTAGCGATTAATGACAACACTGACCAACTTGTTTAGATTTAGATAAAAATCTTTCTCATCAAATTTATCTCCCCTAGCATAGGAGATAAATGAATCTACACTTATCATTAAGTATACCCCACACCTGTAGTATACCTATATTATACCACAATAAACGCTAGCTTTCTATCTTTTTCTTAAACTTATCCATGCTAACTACTGAACTGCTCGTAGACTTTGATGACAGAAGTAGCTCACGCAAGGCCCACATAACACTAACAAAAGACATATGGTTAGCGAATGAATTTACAACCCAGTCCTTGCCACTGAACTTAACTAAATCGAATATAATTTTATTGTGTGATTCCACAAATGACTTGATATAATCAGGTTGTGAACCAACCCCAACCTTGTTGTTGACCATCTTTAGTACAACGCTAAAGAAGTTATCACGCAGCATGTCAAGGGATAACGCGGTCAAGTGTGCTAGTGCATTACTATATTCAACCTCGTCCTCATACTTGGACATCAGATCAACAATAAGGTGCTCATTATCAGTCAAGCTATTTCTCAGTTGTGCTATGTCTCCTGTAACCGTGAACATGCATAGTGAGGTTATGGCCTTATTGTAGTCCCCATTCGATGCACAGGCAATCTTGAAGATAAGATCGTTACTAGGAGCAACCCCTGTGATGTCTGTAACATTAGCCCCCTTTAGAACTAGACACACGTCTTTCAGAGTGGGCTTGTCAAGACATATCTCAACTGACCTTGCTCTTATACGGTCATGCAAACAACTAATATCATTGGATGTGAACACAAAGAATACCTTTGAGTAGTACTCATCCAGCATACGAACTACGTGATCCTGGTTGACAGATCTATTAAGACAGTCTATAACTATAACCCTCTTAGATCCTTCAGGCGCACCTGACACCATGTTAGCCAAAGCATTAACGCTAAACATGGGGTTAAAGTCCTTGTAATATGGTGCACTGTCAATACTACTTGAGCAAGACTCACACACAGAACAACAGTCGTTTGATGTTCCATTTGTGCAGTTCAGTGCTCTTGCAAATATCCTAGCAATGGTGGTCTTGCCATAGCCAGGACCACCGTGAATAATGATACTCCGTGGAGCAGACGACGGATCAGACAGAATAGCTTTCAGTAATCCTATGGCATTTGACTGGCCACGAATACTACTGAAAGCTAGAGGTTGAATCCTGTCGGCTAACTTCACCTAGATCTTTGCCTCAATAACCGGCTCAATAACTGGGTTGAGACTCTTGTAAACCTTGTACACACAACTGCACACAATTGGCTTACCCTTAGAGTAGCCATACACACCAGTTGCATTGCACTTCTTGCAGTTAATCTTACTAAGTTCCTTGCTTACCATATGCTTACGAATATCATCAGCGTTATCCTTGATGAATTTCACAAGCTCCTCTGTCTCTACCTCAATAGGTGCACTCTCTGCATTGCTCATATCAATACCTCCAGTTTAGTTTGAAGACTGTCTAGTAGCTCTCTTCGTATTCCAATATACTTTCTACGTGCCAAGTCACCAAAGTCCTTAACTCTTTTATCAGGGTAGATAACCCCAACCCTACTGTATTCTACCACCTTACTAACATACTTTTCAAATCTTTCCCCCTGCTCTCTACCAGTTTCATCATTATCAGGGATAAAAATAATCTTACTTGTGAACACTGAAAGTGCCTTCAGAAGATTCCTGGATGGCAGTGAACCACAACAAGCCATAGAGTACGTAACCTGCTCCTCTATAACCTCAGAATCCATAGGACCTTCTGACAGAACCATGTAAGGAATTCTTGCTACATTTCCTTTCATGAGTGTAGCTCTCAACCTGTCAGGTGTGTAACAGATGAAGCCACAGCTCTTTACTATCATTCTCCTGTCCGTCTTTATTGAACGCAGCTGAAAACCAATATGCTCATTCATAAAGAACATGGGTATAATGAACAATGGGTAGTCTCTTGAGTCTGTTGAGAACCCATCAAGCTTATCCACACCAACCCTGATGCACCTGTTCTTCCTAGCTTTCAGGTACTCCACCCAGTAGTGTGCCTCATTAAAGTTACTATTGAAATCCTGTACTGGACGAGATTTCCCCCAGTACTTCTTGGCTTCTTCATCTGAAACCATGTCCTCTCCTGTTATATGATACTGTATGTTCTCAGATACTCAGAACAGGTATCATATAGAACCTTGTTTCCTTTGCACAGATCCTTCAGTATCTTAACGGAGTCACCCCTCTTGCTGGGTGCCTTCTTCATATCCTCAATGAACGAGATAAGACCCTTCTTGTACTCCTTGCTTGCCAACTTCTGCTCTGAGTATATGTTCTCGCAAGGCTCAATATCTAATCTAACCCTGTCTATATATGATACTACTCTGGATCCCTTATTTTCAACCCCAATAATATCAACTACTATCTCCCTCTGCTGGTCCTCAATACTGCTGGTGCACCTCATGAGAGACCCAGGACGAACAAGTATCTTACCTTTATGACTTACTGGTTCATAGCTATTGTGATCATGACCACACGCTATAACACCACAACCCTCTATGGCTTTGTAATCAACGTAATCTTCATCACTCTTGTAGTCACTATGCATGTACTTGTGCATAGCTGTAATGTCTGATTCAAGAGTAATCTTGTCTTGTGGTGCTCTGTCATAGTCAATACAGGATATCGTACTACCATAAGTTGTGGTGATGACACCGTGTTTAATGGCACCTGAGGAGAACAGAACACCTAGTGGTGTCTTAAATAGGGAGTCTGCTCTCCCATAGTATAGGTCGTGATTACCAGCCACAGAATAGAATAGTAGATCTTTATCCTCGTCTGCATGTTTCTTGAAGAAATCAATAACCTCAACAAGGAATGGGATGGATATGGTCTTCCTGTTGAATACGTCACCAGTGCACACAATGGCACTGCAGTTGTTCGTATGAGCTATGGAGTATACTTGGTCCAGCTTTGAGAACAACGTTCGTGTATAGTCATCCTTGCGCGATGCAGGGGCTTTCTGATCTATATGAAGGTCACCAATAATGGCTATTTTATCCATTGCTAGCCTCTGTCTCTAGTAGAACTGCGTTACCCCAGGACATCTTGTACGCTCTGTTAGCATGCCCTATGTATCTTGGATCCTGGCTAAGGAACAGTATGTCGAAACCCATCTCCTTTGAGAGAACCTCAAGGAAGCTAATTACATTGGGAACGTACTCCTCAGACATCTGAGACAGTGACTCATCAAACACTATGAACCGCCTACGGCCCATTGAGCTAATTAGATAAACCCTTGTTATTAGGTCAATTATAGCACGTAGTGTTCCACCGTTCGCGTGGTCAATGTTTCTCCAGTCACACCACTCCCCATCAATTTCCCTTCGTGAAAGCATGGTTGCTTTCTTTGTTCTACCCCTGTTGTCAATCTCGATCTTGAACTCGTAGTTTCTGTCTACAAAGATAGTCTTTAGACCACGGTTAATCAACTCAGTGTACTGGCTTAAACCATATGTTGATAGGATACTGATGAACTCTTTTAGTATCTCCATGCTTGTGCCAAGTACTTTAAGGTCTGTCTCAAGTGTGCTTATGTTGCTGTCACATTCAGCAATGGACTCAACGAATGATTCAATCGACTTAACTAAGGAATCTCTCTCCCCATCCAATCTGTTCACTGAATCAGATATAGCCTGGAGACGCTTACTCAACATAGATTGAGCCCTCACTGTACTTCGCAACATTTCCACTGAAGAACACAACCACAGGGAAAGCAGTTGAGGCTATAAAGTCAGCCTTGGCCCTGCTAACAACCCTAATGTAATAGCTGTAGTTCATCTCTATGTTGTCAGCAATACTTGTTATAGTAGTGTTTAAATCATAGTCAAGCATGTTTATCTTCTTCATGAAGATGATCCGCTTGAACTCCTCACGAGTTAACACCTGCACAACACACATCCCATCGTCAGTCTTGGTAAGAAATAGATCAAGGCCCTTGTTACTGCACCAGATGTTTAGCTTAACAAACTTCTGGGAAGGACACTTTACACTTGCTATTGCGTCCTTAAGTGACTCGAACTTTCTTCTGACAACCATTAGTCTTCCTCTTCACCGGCTATCTTGGCAGCAGCCTGTTTGAGGTTCTCCTCAAGAACTGCCATCCTAGCCTCAATCTTTTTCTTAAGATCCTCGTACTGCTTCTGGAGTGTCTCTGGGGATAAGCCAATACTGTTAATCTCAGCATCAATGTCTTTCAGCTCTGCCTCAAGAGACTTCTTGCGTGTCTCGTACTCAACAGACTTACGCTTTAGCTCCTCGATGTTCTCACTGCACCTTAGGTAGCGTTCCTGTAAATTCATTTTATAGCTCCTAATCTATTTTCCGCAGAATGGACATGTGTCAAATTCGCTCTTAACAGCTTCTTCCTCTTTGAGTTTAAACAAAGTATCCTCTAACTTGGAAGACATCGCTGATATAGTGACTAGCTTTACTTTTCTTAGTTGTAGTAATGATTCCATCTGTGCACATTTATCCACATCTGACTTGCTCACAACCAGCTTCACACTCGCAGCACTACAGTATTCCTCCAGCCTTTTAATGGAGTTTCTAAGATCCCTGGCTTTAAGTACCAATCTATACTTTGAATCAATATTCTTTAACTCGTCAATATCCTCAACTACAACACCCTGCTTCTTAACAAAGAAACTAACTATCTTTGTACATGTTGCAGCCGTGTCAGTCATTGAGGAAAGCTTACCCTCAGTAGTAGTGTGTCTTTCCAATAAGCTACTCATTGTGTCAAGTCTGTCTACAGACATAGAGAGCTTGCTTACCTCATTTTTTATGCTATCAATATCAGAGAACAACTGCAGCTTATCAGTGCTTGAAGCTACATACCCTGATAGCATCTCCTTCTTCATATACTCATTAGAGCATGCTTTCTGAACTGCCTTTAGATCATCCCCAACCTTTTTGAGCATCTCCTGGTATTTCTCTCCAGAGAATATACTGGAGAGTATCTCGAACTTATGCGTGTCTGGGCGATTTACAACAAGGAACTGCTCCATCTGGTTCCAGAAGTTAAGGTAGAAATCACCCACACTTGTGGTTAGAGGGAGCAGTCCTTCCTCAACAACACCCTCAAAATCAGACTTCCCAAGCTTTCCGTATTCACCGCTTGGAAGAAGGTACTCTCCACCCTTACCCCTAGACTTCTTCCAAGCGAACTTAAAGTCATCATTAAACTTTAGTGCTACGCTGCAACCGTTAACACCCTGCCTAATGAAGTCATCACCGAGCTTGTTGTATATCCCATACTGCATAGCTCTTACAACTGAGGACTTACCGTTATCGCCAGAACCAACCAGAAAGGTCAGACCATCTATATCAAGCCTGGTCTGACCGATGATTTGAAAGTCCTTGATGAATACTTTAAGCACTACTCTACTCCGTGCTTCTCTTTCAGCAGATCTAGAATCTTGTTCATGTTGTCATTAAAGTACTTGTACAAAGCAGTCCTACTCTTAAACTTAATGATCTTGTCTTCAAGCAAGCAGTGCAGCTCGTAAAGCTTTTCGTCCTGCTTCAAGTACCCGAACTCAGTCAGTGCAGCTGTCAGTGACGCAAGTGGATCAAAGCCATGACCATAGATAATAGTTGACTCAACCTTCTTACGTGGTGCCGTCTTGTTCTTGTCAAAGATGAATGAAATGTCTGCACCATACACAGTTGTATCTGCGTGTGATAGCTGCTTCTTAACACGTAGTTCTACCTGAACATCAAGAGCGAACTTCAGTGACTTTGCCCCAGCTGCTTCCTCTGTACGAGCCCCAGGAGGAGCGAAGCCAAAGTTAAACTTGGCCCGCATCTGCTGGATCCACAGGATACCAATGTCACGACTACGCCACTGACTGTTGTACTTCATCTGAATATTTGATGTCAGCCGTGACTTCAAACCTGGCTGGATATCCTGGATGTCACCGTCGCAAACCTGATCCGGTACAATGTCAGATTCGCTATCAATAACAATGAGTCCAAGATTCTCCATGTCCAGATATGCATCTGCCATGTTCTGGAAGTCCGTGTAAGTATGGACATCCTGGTGAAGAAAGAACAGGGTACCCTCATACTGAGTAAGACCGAAATTCTCAATCAATGACTCAACTAGAGAGTTCTCGAAGTCCATGTAGACCACAGCATAACCAGCGTCACAATATGCCTTACAGATGGCAAGGGCTACGTTTGTTTTACCAACACCCTCACGGCTGTATAACATAACCTGCTTGGCCATTGGGTAACCACCACCGAAGCCATCATTCAGTGCCTTGTCCGTCAAAGGAATACGTCTGCACTGTAGACGGGATGGGTACTTAGCAGCCATCTTCTTGTAGATATCAGCCCCACTCTTACTAATAGTGTCAGCACTCTTCTTTGCCATAGTATCTCCTTACTTGGTGAACATCTCTTTCATGACTTTACCTGGACGGAATGAAACCTTTGAACGTGCTGGGATCTCAACTGATTCACCAGTCTTGGGGTTACGACCCTTACGAGCCTCATACTTCTTTACTTTGAATACACCAAAGTTACGGAACTCCAGGGTGTTGCCTTCTTTTAGATGCTCCATCATAAGTTCCATGAAGCAATCAATAACCGCCAGAGTCTGAGACTTGTCTGCACTTAGCTTCTCTGCAACTGCGTCTGCTAATGTACGCTTCTGAACATTTTCTGCCATTGTATTCTCCTTTGGTACAGTAGTACCGTTTTATTCCTCAAAGAACTCTTCAAGCTTCTTGGGTGCTTCTTCCTTTACAACCTCTTCAGCAAGGGCCATCTGTGGCTCGCCATGGTCACCGCTTGTACTAGCCTTGGACCACTCCTGAACCTCATCCCAATAACCCTCACAAGCCTCAATTACTTCCTTGCCAACAAATGCTTTCTTACCAATCTCCACAGCGTCAAACTTCTCAGGCAATGCCAATGCCGGTGAGGTTGCATACTTGTTGTACTCCTCAGAGATCTTGACACGCTCACCTGGCTTCAGTGGGCACCAGAAACAGTATGGTGCAAACTTGCGGCTAAACTTGCGCTCAAGTGTACGACGAAGATTTGTGTCATAGCTACTCACAGCCGACTGCAGTGTACGACCCTTAATGCCTGATACAGTGATCATCAAAGGACCATACTTCCACAGATCCTCGTTCTTAACAAGAACGACATAGCGGGTACGACCACGGAGATTCTTCTTACCAGCATCCTTGATACCCTCGTCGTAGCTCTTGTAGAAGGTGCGCTTGTCCCCACCCTTTGAGAACCAGTCAAGACGGTAGCCAATGATTGACACCATAATCTTCGGGAAGCCTAGACCAACCTGACTGCTACCATTGTCGAACGTGATCTTATTGAGCTTACGTGATGGAGTAAAGCCGAAGGGGAACTGTTCCTCAGGCAGAAAGAAACCTCCTAGATTCTGAAACGAACCCATAGCAGCCTTAGGATCTGGCTCAACCCACTGCATGAACTTGTACAAAGGACCCTGGCCAGCGGACAGATCATGTGCCTCGTTAGTCTGTGCGCCAAGGAAGTTCAGATCCTCTACATCATCAGACACCACAGGCTTAGCCTTAGGTGCAGGAGCAGCTGGCTTCTTTGTAGCTGCAGCGACAAAAGCATCCTGCTCTTCCTCCTCTTCTTCAACAACTTCTTCCTTAGGAGCAGCCTTTACCGGAGCAGCTTTCTTAACTGCCTTAGGAGCTGGCTTCTCCTCCACCTCATCACTTGAACCAAAAATGTCCTCATAACTTTCTTCTGCCATACTCTATTCTCCTTTCAAGGTAAACATCTTTTTGACCATAGCTTCTTTGACCACATCGTTTAACAACAATGAGAACTTAGGCATAAATGGAATACCCATATCACGCCACCTGTTGTTTCCATGTGGCACATATTTATGCTTAGCAGCACGTATGATACATTCACCAATACCATTTAAAGGCAACTTGTGATTTGGGCTATTAATGGTTGCGTCAATGAGGCAAGCAACAACAAGTCCTATAATGGCGTATGCTGTGTCACCAGTAATGTTCAGACCTGTAAGGTGACGCACACCCTCTACTATCTGTGTACGAAGCAGAGACTGCTTCTCACCAACACGACCAACCCTGCCCATTAGCCTAACCTTGTGCTTGAGTTTATACTACGTAGAACTTCCACAACCTCATTGGCTGTCTTCATCTTCATACGAATAGTATCCTCCAGCATCTGAAACAAGCTGAGGTACTGATCCATTCTATGTCTAAACGTAGAGGTAACTACCTTAGGGAGATCAGGGGGAGTAACCATCATCTCCCTGCACCCATAGGAATTGTAGCGAAGCTCAGCAAACTTGTTCTGTAGCTTGATAAGTATGTCTCCATACTTGTGCAACTCTTCCCGCAAGGATGCAGGCGAGTTCATCAAGGTGTTGAAGGCAGTCAACTCTGGAATCGGATCAGTCTCGTGAACCGATTCCAGGTATTCTTCAACCCTAGCGTAAATCTCTAATAGATCGTTCTCTTCCATACATACATTATACCACTAACTCCTTCAGCTTTAAAGCCCTTGACACTGGATTCTTATGCTTACCACTGAAGATGAGACAACCATTGTAATAGCTAAGACTTGTACAAAGCTCGTGGAGGTCCTCTTTAGCTAGCTTACTGGGGTTAAACGAGTAAGGTATACACACTGCCGAGCAGCTTCCAATAATAGGTACATTAGACTTAACAGCAGCATCTACCATAATACCAGCTGACTTGAATTCAATGATAGGCTGCATGTGCCGGAACAGCAAGCTTGGGTCTGTGCTACCGGATGCCTTGATATGAAGAAACAATGGTACGTCACGCATCACCCTGGAGATATTAGCATATAGTGACTTGTACCCAATATCATCAGTAATGTTATTGTCTGCAGCAAGGATGAACGTTCGGATCCCACAGTACTTAGCTGCACACAGTGCTGAGCGCACATTGGCTAGGTGATGTGGTTCCTTACGTGAGTCGCAAACAAGGTCATAGTCTGAGGCACTAAATACAACCTCGATACCATTCTGCCCCAAACTGAGTATTTTCTTTTTTAGTTCATTCAGTACTGAAGGGTTCTTCAGGCTATGATCACATGCTTTGATTTCATGGACACATACAGTTGCGCCAACTTCCTTACAAGCGGACACACAATCTCCGCTGGCAATATCCAACTCTACCGCTAGTTTCATATTCCCACCCCTGTTTTTTAGTTCGCATCAAAGGGTTATCTACTGTAACACTTTGAAGGAGAGCAACTTAGTCTTAGATAACAACAAAGTAGAGTTAAAAAACTGCGCTTGTTATTATCTTTAGCTTTATTTTTTATTATTACTATTATAGTTTAGTAAGTAGAAAGAATAATATATATAGTAACTAGTATTCTGATCTACTTCAACTAACCTTTGATGCCCTCCTTAACTTTCTCTTGGTGAGATTACCCCACCGGCTCGTTTGTGGACCACTGCGGATCCATACGCGGTACAGTCCATATTGTACCTAATCATTCATTCTATCTTGTTATTATCTATAGCTATAATTATTATTATTACTATTATAGTCGTCGTCTGCCTACCCAATAAGAAGTGACTAATGCCTTAGCCAACCTTTATTGTAAATGTTAACTAGTAGTATGGTCGCGTGAGGTAAATACATAGTTACAGGTAGCTCGAGATTATCGTGTCCTTTGGGATCATTGATAACCTCATGTGGTTTGAAGTACTCTCAGGTGTTGATCGGTTACTTCGCCCCAGTCAGGATAAGCCACTCCATTAGAACATGTACACAGCCCCACATCTGACCCCTTCTGGTTTTAGTTGTTTGCTGCTCCCTTGTTAACCACCCTCTTTCTTAACCCTGGCCGCACGGCATGCGCACCAGGTAGTCTATTGCAGATATGCGAGTATCACCTTTAGTTCAAGCGGTATCTCGCTATTTAAGTGTATAAGGTTGTTTGCAAAGTCCTTCGGTTTCTTCATACGTCCTGAGGCTTTGCGCACAGATTTTCTATATCTTCCACGCATGTCTTGCTTTATGTCTTTGTACTTTGCTGCCTTCTCTAGAAACGTTAATAGTGATGCTAGAGAGTACGCTGCACCAAACTTATAACTACATGATAGATAGCTAGATATGAACTCCTCTTTGGACTTGGTGTACGTGTCAAACAAAGAGAAGATCTCATCCTTTGTTTCAAGTAGTTCTATTTTCCATTTCTTAAGTACTAATGATTCCTTGATGAACCTCTCGTAGGTCTTATTATCTAAATTTTTGATCAGCTCAAACTTCTTTGTGTACTTCTTATGTATGGCCATACCCAGCTTTGTCTTGATATAGTTGATCATGATGTCTCTTGAGTCTAGATCTACATACCCAGAAGACACACCATCATTACATATTATGATAAGATTGCTTTCTCTGTCCCTGTTGTCCTTGATAATTGACATTATGTAACCCATGTTAGGAGTGTAGTTTAGTACAGTATCATGACACGAAATGTCTGCTAATGTGTACGCTAGTAGACACTTTGGGTACAGGTAGGGTATGAAAGACTTATTGGATACCTTTATAAGCTCAATCATTGCCTACAACTAGCTCCAGCAGTCTCTTCTGAAAGGGTGCTCTGTTCGCACTCATGATGAGCTTAGTAGTAGCATACTCAACCTTTGAGCAGGACACTGGTGGAGCAGACTCAGCTTTGTAGTCTATAGTTTTTTCGTCGCTCATCTCTGTACCTATCCATGAAGTTTTGATTTATGATGCAGTCAGACTTTACCTTGTCTTCATCAATGCGGATAAATACTGGATCCGCTAGTTCACCGTTGGTCTTGAACTTGGTGCCATCAAGCTCTATCACTGATCCCTTTAAGTCACAGTTGAAATCATACCATTTGTGACTTGTCTCAACCTGGAACAGATGTCTTAGCTCTCTGCCAACTTTTAGGGTGCATAGAAACTGATCTTTTTTCAGTACACCATTTGATACATTCGTATAGATTCTTAGGCCGTTAACGTGATGATGTTTATTATATAGAGGGGAATCAATGTAACCAAGTACACCACTTCCAGTTATGTCTGAGAAGCTGAGCTTTCTTTTAACACAGACACCCTTGTTACGAGTGTTGTCGCTCAGGTACGATTTGTATAACTGCTTTGCTATGATACCATTATAACCTAAACTGTGCGCCTTTGATACAAAGGATAACTTTTCTTCTTTTTTGGTGCAACGCTTACTAACCATACACGGTATAAGTGAGTGACACATATCCTTGTACACAGCATCAGTATAGCGGGTTCTCTCTATGTAGGGCTTGTTAGCTATCAAGGATCTATTAACTACGAGTGTGTCAAGTATATTTACCTTGGACCGTACTTTACGTGGAGCACATGTAAGCATAAACTTGGTGTACTCAGACATGTCAGAGAACGTACCTTTAACCCTGTTGTCCATCTCTGATGGGTCAATAAGCTCAACCTCAACTCTGACATCAAGCACTAGACCTTTGATGCGTTGGTTATGCAACAAAGGTAGCCTGGGATTTACCGTCTCACGTAGGAGAGATACGTTACCTATTCTATCTCTGAGTAATAAACTAAATCCTTCTCTGTCATACACTAAAAAGCCACGTAGTCCATCCATGTTGTACTCAAATGCCCAAGTATCCTCATAGACACCATCTTGGCATTTCTTGTTCATCTCATAATAGGAGTAGCACAGCATTGGGCTAGTCAGATGGGCGTACTTCTTGTAGGAGCTTAGCTCTGGATGGCTGTTCAGCTCATCTGTAACAACGCAGGACAGCTTATCATGCATTGACTGGCACTGGCTTAGGTCAACATTATTGAGCCTCGCAATTGTCTCAATTTCAGTTGTGCTAAGCGTCTTGATCATAGTCCTATCCTCTATACATATTATACCACAACCACACTTTGTTTTCTATTCTGCTTTATTTCTGATATACTCTGGAGTACAATGTTAATAACAGGAGAGTCAAATGAAATTTCACTATGAGTTCAAGATGGACATTGAGAAGCTGGTTGGTCTTAATGTAGCAGAAATGCTTATGTACCTAGGGCTTCTGAGTCAGCGAAACTCTGGGTACTTCAAGGAACATCAGATGAAGCTTGGTAGCAGTGTCATGCTTAGCGAGCGTAGTGGCGAGCGCATGAACAGTGTTGAGACGCGTATTAAGGAACGCCTAGCAGTTCTGGAGAACTACGAGAAGCTCCAGGAAGAGGTTAGTTCATTGCGGCAGAAGATTGCCATTATGGAGAGCGTTCCTAATGAGCAGGGTGAGATTGATGTTATGGTTACACCCATTACAGCTGTTGATATTAATGCTCAGAACAAGTCACGTTTGATGAAGTCAGGGATTGCCACAATTGGTGATGCAGTTAAACTGGGGAGAGCAGAGCTGGCTAAGATCCCCTACTTCGGTAACAAAGGGATGATTGCTCTTGAAGCGGCGTTGGTTAGATTTAAAGTCGTACTTGAACCTTAGGAGACAGAGTATGCCAAAGAAGATTAAGGCTGATGTGTGCCCTGTGTGCTTCCAGCCTAAAGGACGTTTGCGTAAGAAAAATGCTCAGGGACATGTTGTGGCATTTCACACCAAGTGCTGGGACGAGTATGTTGAAATGAGTCCTGTCAGGGGTTTTAAAGTAGCTTACACTGATGCAGATTAAGGACGATTCGGCTAGTGGTGATGCCGCCTGACTGTAAATCAGGTGCCTTGCGCTAAACTCGGTGGTTCAAATCCATCATCGTCCACCATAATTTACTAGGAGATTCTTATGGACTACACTGAATACAATGTTGAAATGATGGATGATTGTATTTCAATGGTAGAGCTTAGAGACAACTGTGTGCTAACAAACAAGAAAGCATTATACGGTTGGATTAGACAATTTAAGGACACTAAGGTTAATGAAATTTATTGGGTTAAAAAGCTAAGAAACAATACTACAGGAGAGACTACTTTTGCTAGGGTTAACTATGAAAGTATTGCTCAATGAGTAAGAAATGTCCTCAGTGCGGAAGTAGTCATTACATTACTACATTGATGGGTTTTATTAACTGTAGAAACGAGAACGATGTTAACTGTTGTGACTGTGGGTGGTCTGGTAAAGCGTATGAGCTAAAGCTAGACGATGACTTACTATGCACATGCTCAACTGGTTCTTGCAACAAGCATGGCAGATCTATTAGATCAGAGGTAAGACGAGAGCTGGATGAGTCATGGCAGAGAATGATAGGTGGTTAAATAATGACTTGGTAGTGTAACCTGGTAACACACCAGTCTCCAACACTGGTAATCTGAGTCCAAATCTCAGCCGAGTCGCATTTAAAAGGAACTGTTTATGTCAAGACAGCAGAAGAGTAAGAGAGCACGTAGCGAGGAGAGAGCACTAAGATTTATCGAGATGGAGACAGGAGAGTTGTTTGGTACATGGCATAACACTTCTCATATATCTGGATGGAAAAGACAGAGGGGACGTAGAACAACCAAGGGTATGCGTGGTATAATTAAGTAGAGGACAGGACATGGAGCTTAGGCTCATAAAGATAGTAGACAAGGTATTCTCTGCCAGGAAGCTACTTGAATCCTTGGGTGTCAGGATTTATGGTAACAATGTATTCCTGTGCCCTTTCCATGATGACAACCACAACTCAGCGAAGTTCTACGAGGATGCTAACAACATGTATTGCTTTGCTGAGCGCAGGGTCTACGGATCTTATGATATGCTTAGACATATGGAGTTCTCTGATAAAGATATATTCCTCCAGTTGAAGAAGTCAGGTAAACTTGGTACAATAATAGAAGAGAAGAAGCTGGACAAAGTTGATCTGGATATGGATTTCATAAAGGACTTACAGAAGAAAGTATTGCTGAAGAAGCTTACAATGAATCAAGCTTGTAAGCTTATAAAGGAGAAGAGCATCCATGTTTGCGAAGTACACCCCGATGTACCTGAAGAATCTTAAGCCACTCATTGCTCAAGATAAAACCCAGTATATTATGCTCAAGGATGAGGATTCCATTAAGGCTGTGTGTAAGCAATACATGTCATTGCCTGAGGCTCAGCGTATCATTGCCATTGATACAGAGACCACTGATCTTAATCATAAGCTTGCTGGCCTTGTAGGCATCTCACTATGCTTTACTCTTGACAAAGCATATTACATCCCGATCTCCCATAAGGTCGGTGAGAACTTCACTGACTTCAATAAGTTCAGCAAGTTCTTTAACAAGATGCTATATGCAAGTTCAAAGGTTCTGTTCTTCAATGCAAGGTTTGACATGCGTATACTGAGGGAGTCCAGCGGACTTGATCCATTTAAGGTTAAGTACTTCGACACACAACTCCTGGTGTGGAACGCTGATACAAACGTTAAACGTCTTGGTCTCAAGTGGTGTATGGAGAATATTCTCAAGTGGAAGTTTCAGAACTTTGAGGACGTTGTTGGTGATTCACATGATATCTCCTACATTGACTCAAAGGATGTGGTGTCCTACGCTAGCATGGATGCTGCTGCCACGTTCCAGATCTGGGAGATGTTCAAGGGTCTATACGAGAAGCAGCTCAAGACCGTGGTTGACCTTGACAATGCCTGTCTGCTTCCTTTGATGGTTGAGGAGGAGGGGCTCATCCCAGTTGACGTTGAGCTGCTCAAGAGCTACAAGCCTGAGCTTGAGAGCCGCATGGCACGTCTGGAAGAATCAATCTATGAGTCAGCTGGCTCCAAGTTTAATATTGGGTCAACCAAGCAGCTCATTGAGGTATTCAAGAAGCTTGGGATCAACACTGGGCAGGTTACAGACAAGGGTTCAATGTCAACAGGTGAGGCAGCACTTGTCCCGCTGCAGAAGGACTACCCGTTCGTTGCCAGTATCCTTGAGGTACGTGGTCTCAAGAAGCTTATGGGAACCTACGTTGACACGTTCATTGAGGAAGCAGAGAAGCACAATGGCGGGGTGTATTTTAACTACAAGGTAACTGAAGCTGCCACTGGTCGCCTTGCAGGTGGTGGTGACAAGCTCAATAGCTTCTTTGCCAGCATCAATTGCCAGAACATGCCTAAGACACCTCCTACACGGTACAAGCTGATCAAGGGTGGTCCCATCTTCGGGTATGGCTATAAGGATGTAGGTCACGATGATGACTACGACTTTGAGGCACTGAGTCTTAAGAACTCCATTCGCCATGCCATCAAAGCTAAACCTGGAGAACTGTTCTTCCATGGTGACTTCGCTGCCCAAGAAATTCGCCTCATAGCAAACCTAACTGGTTGCAAGATGGTTGACTTCATCCAGAATGGTTTAGACATCCATGAAGAGACAGCAAAGATGCTCTTTGGTGCGGAGTACGAAACAGATAAGAAGAAGTATCGTACCATTGCTAAGACCATTAACTTTGCGGTTGCTTATGGTGGCGGGGCTGGCACTGTAGGGTCTAACCTTGGAATCTCACGTGAAGAGGCCCAGGTTATCGTTGACAAGTGGTGGAGTGTGTACCCTGAGATCAAGAAGTGGAACGCAGGAGAAGTTGTGAAGGCAAAGAAGTGCGGGTACGTCAAGACATACTTTGGACGGCAGCGTTGGGTTCATGAGGACTTGGCTAGTGAGGACAGGCGTGGTTATGCAATGCGTACCATTATTAACTCGCCTATCCAGGGTACAGCAGCTGACATCTCCAAGCTGGCCTTGCATCGTATCCACAACAATGTCCTCATGACCAATGAAGACATCAAGCTTCTTCTGTGTGTGCACGACGAGTTTAACTTCTCCGTGCCAGCTGATCCTAACCGCTTCCTTGAGCTGGCAAAGATGGTCAAGAAGAACATGGAGATCAGTGTCAAGGGCTGGAAGCTGCCAATGACTGCCGACTTCACGGTTGGCACAAGCTATGCCGATGGAGTTCCAGTTGAGTTCGATGGCGACAAGATTATCCTTTGTGGCAAATACGAGGTGGAGATCTAGACCATGGGAATGTTTGATTATGTAAAGGTTAATATTAATGCTGTCCCAGGATCACTTCGCCCACAGTTTTCAAGGGTAGTAAAAGATCCTAGGTGTAAAGGTGAGTTTCAAACAAAGTGCACAGAGTGTCATATGAATACGTACAGAATAAGTGCAGATAGGACTCTTTTTATATCTAAGTGGAATCACGATCTTGAGGTTTACGTAGAGAGTGCATGCGATTACACTGGAGACATTGACTTCTACACTGGTACAGATAGATATGGGTGGGTGGAATATAGAGCATCTTTTGATAATGGTAATCTAGTTAAGTTTGTCAATACTCATATTGGGAGCGAATAGATATGATTACAATACTTGAGACAGTAGTTGGCTCAACACTTCATGGCATAGCTGTCAATGATGGTCTTGAGGACACTGACTACATGGGTGTCTGCATTGAGGATAAGAAGAAGCTCATTGGCCTTGCTGAGTGGAAGGGTACAATTGTAGAGCGTACTAAGCCGGAGGGTGTTCGCAGTGAGGCTGGTGATGTTGACCGTGTAACCTATGGGCTTCGTAAGTACCTTCGCCTAGCTCTAGGCGGTAACCCGTCAGTACTGCTTCCATTGTTTGCCCCAACACAGTTCATTACCCAGTGCACAACAGAGGGTGACGAGCTCCGTGGCCTAGCCAGTAAGATAGTGTCAGCAAAGATCAGGACTCCGTTTATGGGCTATGCACGGCAGCAGCACGAGCGTATGCTGGGACTAAGAGGCCAGCGCAATGTAACAAGACCAGAGCTTGTTGATAAGTATGGTTATGACACAAAATATGCATCCCATATCATTCGTCTATGTATACAGGGGATGGAGCTGTTATCTTGCGGTAAGCTGTCACTGCCAATGGCTGAGCCTGATGCTAAGTTCCTACGCGGTATTAGAAAGGGAGCACTTAAGCTCGGTGAGGTGTCAGAGGTTATCCTGGACTATGAGAACAAACTTGCTACATGCCCAACAATGCTGCCAGCAGAGCCAGACTATGAATTCGTTGAGAACTGGATGACGGACAAGTATATGCACTATTGGATGAACGACGGAGAGTAATCATGACTTATTGCCCTCACTGTAAACAGGAGAAGGAAGACACAGAGTTCCCTAAACGTAGAAGTAACTATAAGGCTAGGAATAAAACAAGGGGTAGGATGTGTAGGAGATGTCTTAATAGGAAAAGCAGGGAGCGTGTACAGAAAAATCCGGAGCGCATCAAAGAGTACCTAAAAAAGTATCGAGCTGCTAATCTAAAAAAGATGAAAGAAGCTGCTCGTAAGTATTACGAGGAAGGAACAACGGACGCAGAAGGAAACAAAGTTAAGTTCAAGCATAACTATACCAAGAGGCACAGTGTATCAATGATTAAGTACTGCGCCAAGAGAATTGGTGTGGAGTTATGCAACCTCGACTTAGACAAGCTAGCACGTATAGCTAAGAGGGAAAAGACGGAGGCTATGGGTGGAACTATTTAAGTGTGGGGCTTGTGATAACATGCTGTCTAGTGAGTTATTTAGGTTTAAAAAAAGTGGTAACAAAGTTTACAAGGAGACTATTTGCAGGAAGTGCAGAAATCATAGGGAAAAGCTGCGGAGGATAGCTAACAAGGACGAGGTAAATGAAGCGCAAAGGAAGTACATGGCTGAGTACAGAAAAACTGAAGCCTTTATAAAGTCACAGGAGAAACTTAAAAACAGTCCAAAGTACAAAAACTATATTAAGGACTACCAAAAGAAGTACTCCAAGAAAAAGGCTTACTCCTTCAACATACTAAAGTGGAGCGCAAGGAAGCTTGGCATAACACTTTGTGGATGTTGCATTAGGAAGATGGAGGAACAGGTTGCCAAGGAGAAAGCTAATGGGTAAGAAACTACCAACGACACCACGTTCACGTGTCCGCGCCGCGCTCCGTCAGCTGTGGCTCCGCAGCAGGGAAAGAGCAAGTGCAGTTAAGCGTGAGCACAACACATGTCAGCGTTCTTCAAAGAAGGGGTCAGTTGCCAAAGGCAAAGAAGTTAAGATAAACGTGCACCATACCAAAGGGATATGCAACTGGGATGCTGTTATTGATCATATATTCAAGGAGATATTGTGCAATCCTGCTGCGCTCGAGGTACTCTGCGTTGAGTGCCACGACAAAGAGCATCATAAGACACCTTAGTTATACACTTGGTTATCTAGACTTCAAGGAGATAACCACATGGCACGTATATGGTTAGACGCAGGGCATAGCGGAGTACAGGCTGGCAGTGATCCAGGTGCAGTCAAGTTTATCAAGGAAGCTGCAGCTAATCTAACTGTATCCCTTGAAGCTGAGCGTCTACTAACTGAAGCAGGGCACACAGTTGGCATGACACGTAGAAGCGATGCATCAATTATCTCCTTGAATGACCGCTGCAAGCTAGCCAATGCTTTCAAGGCTGACTACTTCATCTCGATCCATCATAATGCTGGCGGTGGTGACGGCTATGAGATCATTCACTCGATCTATCACGGCAAAGGTCTTGACCTAGCCAAGTCAATAAGCACTGAGTTCAACAAGCTTCAGAACCCACATGGCACACATGGCATCTATGACAAAGAAGGCCGCAACGGAGATTACTTTGCTGTCATCCGTGACACACACATGCCAGCCATTATCACTGAGTTCGCCTACGTTGACAACGCAAAAGATGTTCAGGCTATTGACTCCAAGGAAGATCTACTGCTAGAAGCTAAAGCCATTGTTACTGGCACCCTTAATTATCTAAAGAAACTAAATGAGGGTTCAGCAAAGGATTCCTTGAAACAAGCCAAATAGTGTGGTATAATAGTAGTAGACAGCACATAGAGGAGATGGATAATGTTACTCAAACTGGCCTATTGGTTAGTTTATAAGTCACTTGTTATACTCGGTTTAGACAACTGGTATAACAACAGTGTTCATGTTACTCTGCGTATGTCCATCCGTGATCTGTGTTATCACTTTGAGAAGAGGATGCTTATATTCTCTTACATGATAATAGGTTATGCTATCATGGCTTTTGTCTGTGTGTTCAATATAATTATAGTGTCTATCTTTAGAGTATCATTCCTGGGGTTCTACTATGCAGCATGCTTCCTTATGTCTTTCATTGAGAGCATAGTGAAGATCAGATATGGAATTCAGATGATGGGGATAAAGGAGATGTCCACGTGGTATACAAGACAGGTGACTTGTCAGAAGCCAGCTATCTAAAAGCAAAGGGTCGCAAGATTGTTGATGTAATCTTCAAAGGTAAGAAAGCTACATTTCTATTTGAGGATGTTGATGAGATGTGTCGCAGCTTGATTATGGAGTACATCAATGGTGATGCAATGGTTAACGCCAAGTGCATGATGGATGCACAGAGGGGACTTAAGGATCTTATCTTTACACACAGCCGAAGCTAATGTTAAAAGAGCAGGAGGATGGGATAGTCCTGAGGTTTCAGTACCAGGATCAGCTGGAGAGGTTTCTTGAGGAACTCCAGTTAATACCTGGTAGTAGGTTGGACAGTCTAGGAGAGCACATTGAGGAAGTCATGGAGATTTGTGCGAGACTGAAGATAGATTATATCTACAAGGAGAGGATAGGATGAAGGTTGATGACATTGTTACAAGGCTCAAAAAGAAAGCACTAAAAAGTTCATGTCATTACTCTATAGCGGCCATCGGTTTAGATTATAGGAACAAGCCTATATGTATTAAGTTTAACCATCCTAGGTTCTCCCGCAAGGGTGGTGGTATGCATGCAGAGCTTAACGTTATGCGTAACTCACCCAAGTCTTTGCGGAGAATTATTATATGTCGTATGAATCTCAATGGGGAGACTCTCCCTATTGATCCTTGCTCTGTGTGTCTTGCTAAAGCCAGAGAGTTGGGGGTTACCATTGAAACACTCAGATAAGTTTGACCTAAAGGAATTCTTAGATTACATGGCATTGGTGGGTATGTCGTTGGTTCTCACAGCTATCACAATGGCTTGTATTCTTTCAGTTATATCAGTAGGTTATGTCGTACTCACAGGAGACTACGGTGGCTAACTTTATCCTAAAAGTTATCTTCTTTGTTCCTATAGCTGTCAATGATTGGATGCATAGAGTGCTCTGTAGGTTCACAGTCAATCAGTATGGTCGTGCATACTTTGCTCTATATTATGATATCCTTGATGCAATAAGTGGTTGCAAATTGAAGGAAGAACGGTTAAAGCAACTGTTTTCTTATACACGTAAAGGTAGTAATACTTATTAAAGGAGACTGCCAATGCGTCTAGATGAAGCTGTTGCCTATGTGAGAAGTGAACTAGCTCTTTTGAATTACTTCCCTGCTGCCTCAGTTGCTTTGATTGAGAGTGGCTTGGAAATCCTAGAAGATCTTATGGGAGCTCCTCAGCTATATATCAACACCTATAACTCAGACACACTTACTTGTAATGTGTCACAGCCCCTCTATACTCTTTCAGGCCAGACATATGTATCGGTTAATGATGCCACTGATATGACCAGTGACTTCTCAGCTAATGCAACTCTTTCAGCTGTGACATACTCACTAGGCACTGCAGTAAAGATTGTTGCCCAGTTCTCTGCACCTGTTGCAGATGCTACAGCAATGATCTATTCCTCAAATGCACTGTACAGTCGTTCAGGTGATTCATATGTTCCAGTAGCAGCTACATTTACAAACAACGCATGGATCATAGGTTAACTAAGCAGTAAGGTGGTACAAGCATGAGAAGTCATGAACGTGCCCTCCTCCGCTTTATTCGTGAAGCGGAGGAGGCCGATTTTAATCAAGGTACTCCAGAATCAGCTCCCCCACTTCCGTATGATAGGGAGCCTGTGTTCATTGTAAACATCAAGGAGTACGATGAAGTAGAAGCAAACGATGAGAAACACAACGGCATCTATGTTGGTGCAACTCCTGAAGATAATGCAAAACTAAAACAGATCCTCAAAGGCAAGCATGTACTGCAGGGTGACTTTGATACATCTACCAGTAAGATTGTCTCCTTTGAGTTTAATAAACTTGCTAACCTAAAAATATATGCAGCACGTAAAAACTTTGAAGTTATAAAGGTAGACAAGGATAACTACAATCCAGCTACAGCCAGGATTGCTATTGATCCTAAGTACTTGCGTGGCATGGCATCAGAGCTACGCAAGGATATCATTCAGACAGATAAAGAGGCTGGCATTGTCACACCTGAGTCAGCAGTTGCTGCAGTACCAGCACAGGCCCCAGCTGAGAGTGCACCTTCACTGGTAACTGGTGATGCTAACACAGAGCCAGCTAGTGAAGAAGCAAAGATATTCCTTCAGGCTCTAAAGCTATTCCTTGGTAATGTTAAGTACGTTCCAGAGTCACGCTTTGTTGGCAGGAAGTTCACAAGCTATATGTGTGAATGGTACAATGCACAGGCTGACAAGTGCTACTGTGACTTCCCTGACCCAACAAAGGCATCACATCGTTGTGGACTACCGGCTACCAAGTTGGCTATCTTTAAGTACTTGACACCTGCTAAGAAGTTCCACAGAGTTCCAAGTACTTTCTGTGACAAACACAATCAGGAGTTCATGGGTGAGGACTTTGTTAGCAGGTTTGAAGATCCAACCAAGATGTCTGCTCTTATCTTTGGTGAGCTTCAAGACAACAAGATCACCCCAACCTCTGCCCGTGGAATGACACCTGAGATAGCTGCTAATATTAAGGCAGGTATTACTGAGACCACGCAAGGTGAGTCAGCACCTCCAGAGAGTGCCCTGCTTCAGCTTGCAGCGGCTGCTGAAGAGATGTGGACACCAGAACCAGTAGAGTACACAGGTGTTCGTCCAAGTGGCTCATTTGAGTCCCAGGCCCACCCAGCGATGATTGATGGTATCACATGGGATGCATGGGTCAAGTTCCTCAATGGTAACCCAGACAAGATCAAGGTTGACATTCACTTGGAGGAAGCTATCACAGCTACCCCAGAGAACAAGAAACTCATTGCTGACTACGTTAATGAGATCAGGGCTGCACGTGACAAAGCACCCCAGGACTTTGATCTGTCAACACTAAATGGTAAGACACCTGAAGAGCGTGTACAGATTGTGTACCAGCTGTACAACAGAGCTCGTAAGGTTAACACTAACATGTCACGCAATGTTGTCAACGCAATCAACAGTATGCTGCCAACTCTAAGTGAGGATAAGCAGACATACATTAAGAGCATGCTGAAACAGGTTAAGGCAGACTTCCTACGCCGTCATCCTGATTGGCTAGCCTATGTTCTTATGCTACTTGATCCAACTCTTGGTATGATGTACTTTGCTTATCATCATATCACCAAAGGTGAGAACGTTCAGGAGATTTGGTTTGCAACTCCTGAAGCCAGAGACCAGGCTTCTCCAGTACTTGGTGGAGTTAAGGGATCACAGGCAAGCAATTATGCTTCTGACAAGTACCTTGTAACCCACGAGACTCGCAGTGAGTCCTCAAACACCAACAGTGGTTACGGGTATCTTCTCCGGCTTCACTTCAAAGAGAGCAAGCAGCAGGAGCGTGGTAGCACTCTTGAGTTCAAGAAAGAGATTCGTGACCGCTTGAACAAGGTTAACCTACGCTATGGCGTTAACTACATTATGCCTGATAACAGGTCAATCAACAAGATGTACGGTGTGTGGCGTGATTCAATTACCGAGAACTGGCAGTTTGTTATCCGCTTTGGTACACAGGGTGAAACTGCTACCTCAGGAGCAAACAGGTTCTTCACAGACAATCCTGTTGGATCAACAAGATTTGGCTACCCAGTCGTAGCTATCTATCCAAATGATGGTCCAGGTGTTCTCCCGTCAGATCCTAAGTTTGTAATGATTTATGAGTATGGTAAAGATCTTGGTACTGAAGATATACAGAACGTAATCAAGAACATCATTACTCATATCAGCACTGAGTATAGACGTACTCCACAGCATAGCAAGGACAAGCTTAATGGAGATCCATACAAGCTGAACTTGGATTTCTATGTTGACTCAACCACTTTGTCATTCAACCCACACAGCTTAAATGATCCAGTGTTCTTCAGACAGGATGCTCCTGCTGTGTCTTCAACTGCAGGTACCAACACACCACCTGCTCCAGAGTCTGCACCAGCTGGTACTCAGTAGTATGATGACACAGCGTGAAGTAAACGCTATTGCTGTCACAGTTCTCAACTTACTAAAAGGTAGCTTGAGTGACTTTGAGATCGACGTAGATCCTGGTGTGTTCAGCAGTGATAACTCTGAGTATCCATCCACAATCAAGCTGAAGAAGATTGGCGGTAATAGATTTAGAGTATCACGGTCAATAAGAAAACCTACCAAACCCCAACCTCCTGTTTAATTATACAACTGTAAGTAGTATAATGTTAAATAGGATGACAATGAACGAAGAACCTTGGTACTCTAAACTCAAACAAGCAAGTGCTTCTGATATGGAATCAATACTATCAGACAAGCACTCCTGTAAGTTTATCTCTGAGAACATTGATCAGGTACCAAGTGAACTTCTTGAGGAAGCAACACTGCGTGACCTTCTAGCAAAGTCAAACTCTGATATATCATTTCAACACAGAGCACTAACAGTAAAACAACTCAATGATCTATTTGTGCAGGATAATAACTCACTGTCATTCATGGGACTTGGTAATGATAATTCACTAACGTTCTCCATCACATCCAAGTCAACACCAGAAAATTCGTATACACAAAAACTAAGGTTGGCAAGTCTTGATGATATAGTTGATGACTACTTAACCAAGAACATTGATGTGCTTAAGCAGATAGTGTACGACGAGGAAGAGGAAGTAGATCCAGACAAACTGGTTGACGACCTGATTGAGCATGTCCTTGATGAAGCATCCAATGGTAACATTGAGGTTGATTGTTCCTGTCCCTCACAACGTTTCCTGGGGTTCAGGCATTTTCTAAACCAGGACGGTGCACTGTACACATCTCCTGGTGGTTCAAGGTTGAGCACTGACTACTTTGACCCATCTAAAGTTACAGGCCCACGCAGCAAACCAATTGAGATACTCAGAGCTCCTCGTGACCGTAACCAGAACTATGTGAGCACAGAGCCAGGACAGGCTCCAGTAAATATTGGATCAAAGGGTATTGTCTGTAAGCACCTGCACTTCCTGTTCACTAACTTTGCTGACAATCAGCCATACCGAGAATTCCTACTACGTGAGATAACAAAGCAAGCACACACCATATGGGTTATTATGGTGAAGAAGATTCGTGACCATATCAACGCTGCCCTTAAGCGTCCACTGTCTGCCAAGGAGAAGCTGGAGCTCAGCGTCAGCCTCTCGTTCTTGTCAGACGATGAAGCACAGCAGAGGCTAGCTGAGCTTCAGGGTAAGATCCCGCAAGAGGACTATCAGGAGCTACTGAATAATCTAAATAGGTTTAGAGAGTTTCAAGCTCAGCAGCAGGAGAAACCCTTTGACCAGTCCCTGTTTTTTGTGCCAACAGATCTAATCCCTGTTGACACAAGCATTGATTTTCTTCAGACAGAAGTTCCACCTGTTGATACTTCAATTGACTTTCTACAGCCAGAAGTTCCACCAGTTGATACAAGCATTGACTTCTTTGATCAGGGTGTTGCCCCAGTTGATTCTAGCGAATTGTTACAACCATATGAACAGCAACCACCTATGCCTGGGGAGTCCGTTCCTCCAGCACCAGTGGAGACACAAGTACCTGAGCCAGCTGAAGTTGTGCAGCCAGAGAAGCCTGCTAAGGTAGCTAAGAAACAGAAGCATAAAGTTGTAACTCCAAAGGAATATGTAGATATGGTGAAGGGTATTGCTAATCTTCCACGTAACCAGCAAGGCAACAAACTGCAGGATCTAAGCAGGTATATTTCCCAGGATGCAATTGCAGAGATAGCTAGCCGTGTTAAGGACGTGAATAGGGAACGTGACTTTGATGCATTAGCAGACAGACTGGTTGGGATGAAAGATGATGACAAGATAGCAGTGCTTAAGAATCTACAAGGTTTTGTTTCTCCTGAAGGTATTTCTAGTATACTAAGAAAGGTTGATGCACTAAAGGAGCGTGTATGAAGAAACCAGAAAGTGTAAACATCCTAAGCAGGGAGTACAAAGTTACATATCTGGATAGCATTGAGAAAGTAAACACCGAGGGAAGAGATCAGGCATTTGGTATGGCTAACTTCCACGAGCACACCATTAGGTTGTTTGAGGGTAAGATGGTTAAGCAGGAAGTGATGTCCACATTGATGCACGAGATCATTGAGATTATCTCAAAAGACCTGGAGCTTTGTCTGTGTGCACCTGAGAACCACAAAGACCTAAATACACTAGCCACTGTGTTAGTGGATACATTTATCCGTAATGGATGGATAAATATGACAGAGTGGAAAAGCAATCGAAAGGATAAGAAATGAAAGATCAGAATATTATTGTAATTGCAGATCTGCATTGTGGTAGCCGTAATGGTTTGACTCCACCTATGTGGCAGGACAACAGGGATCCTCTGTATCCTCTGCAGCAGGAAGGGTGGAAGTGGTATAAGAATGAAATTAAGACTCTTGGCAATATTGATATTTGTATTGCCAATGGTGACCTCATTGATGGTCGTCAGGAAAAAGATGGGAGCACTGGACTACTTGCTGTTGATCGTCTTGAACAGGCTAACATGGCAACCTATTGTCTGCGTGAGACAAAGGCAAAGCAGTTCTTCATTTCATACGGAACCCCTTATCACACAGGTAGTTATGAAGACTTTGAGAATGTTGTAGCACGTAACTTGGCTGGTAGTGGACTTAAGGTTGAGATTGGTGGCCACCTGTTCATTGACATCAATGGAGTGGTTCTCGATGTCAAGCACAAGACCGGAAGCTCCTCAGTCCCACATGGTCGTCACACCCCAGTTGCACGTGAAAAGCTATGGAATAAACTGTGGGCCTTGAAAAATGAGCAGCCAGATAGTAACATAGTAATTAGAAGCCACACACATTTCTTCGGGTACTGTGGCGACGATACATACCTGGCTTTCACTACGCCAGCACTGGAAGGTCTGGGTTCACGTTACGGAAGCAGGGCATGCACAGGACTAGTGGACTTTGGTTTCGTCCATATTAATATTGACAGGAAAGGACAGTACACATGGCAGGTTCACAAAGCAAAGTTAAAGGCTCAAAAAGCGCAAGTGTTAAAAGTTTGAGTTTACCCGTAGAAGCAATGCGGGCGTTGGAGGCATTGGAGGGAAAGCCCAATGCTAGGTCAACGTGCTATCCTGATTGGCACGATGATGTTATCATTAAGTTTTATGGTGTCAAAGATATTCAGGATATCTCTGAAGCTCTAGGTGGTCGTAGCAGGACGAGTATTAAGTCACGAGCTAATTCTTTGCGGAGTAACGGCTACAAGATTGCAATGTACGCTAACTCCGGTAAGGTTAATGTACCTGGCAAGTGATATTTAGTTGGTTTACTTATACATGTATTTAGCTTAACTAAATATACTGGAGGACGCTATGGAAACAAACAGTCTGCTGGATGAAGCAGAAGCATTGGTAGGCAAGCAGGAAGTCGTAACTGAAGAGCAGCCAGTGACTTCTGAAGATATCCAAGAGGTGTCATTTGAGGGCTATAAGTTCACTGACAATCCTTTTGAGATTGACTCTCTGTTTGAGCAGTGCTATGGTGTCAGCAATGCATCAGAGACTTTCCGTAATCTGTACATCAAGGAAGGCGACGAAACAGTTGATATTCGTGCAAGCCTTCATCGGTTCAGCCCTGCCGTGTTTGTTCAGGTTGCAAGCGAGAGCCTAGAGGAAACCAAGCAGTTCCTCTCTGACATGTTCGGCATGGGTGCAGTCAAGGAAAACATTGAGGTAGCAGAGCCAGAGGTAGCAGTGTTCGAATCAGAAGTAACTTCACTAGGCACAGCCACTTGGAGTGACACAGCAGAAGAGCCAGTCATTGCTCGTATCTTCTTTGACAATGCAGACATTGACATGGTTCAGACTCCTAATGGTATGATCACACGGGAAGATTATGATAGCTTTGAGATCAAGGAAGAGCTTGAACGTGAGCTAAGCTTTGATCGCCTCAGTGCACAGCTCCAGGATTGGCGTGACAAATACGGCTTGAAGGTTGCCAAGGAACACCGCATTGCAGTTCAGAAAGCAGAGCAGAGGCTCAAGGAGAAGAAAGAAAGTGTCCAAGAATCCATTAAGCGTCTACGCGCAAAGGTTTCGGCAGACACTGAACAGTAAGCTAAACAACGTCCCCAGCAGAGTTTATATAACTTTGCTGGGGCTTTTTGTTGCCTGTTCAGTGACTTTTCTAGGTGTAAATACCAACAAAGTAATCCCATCTGTAAAGATCTGTAAAAAAGCAACAGCAAATGAGCAGTTCACAAACTCAGTGCTAAGTCTACAACCATATGTTACTGACACTGAGGCTATACGCTCAATGGTTGCACACGCACTCACCTATCAGGATAGCCTTGGCAAGCTGCGTAACGCTGACTATAAGAGACAGCGATTTGCTGAAGTCCATGGTATCAAGGCTGAGGTAACACTGGCTGTAATACTACGTGAGTCACGTTTTAATCCAGGGTGTATTGGTGGGAGTGGTGAGGTTGGGTTGATGCAGATACTACCGTCAACCGCACGGAGTATCTGTCGTATGTTTGATATTGAGTACTCCTATGAACGTCTGAAGGATCCTGGCTATAACATAATGTTGGGGACTCTTTACCTGGAGTATAACATGGACAGGTACAATGATCTGTCTAGAGCTCTGGTTGCTTACAATGCAGGTAGGGCATATTGTAGATCCAATGCGTACAGCCGTGGTGTACTCAAGAACATGTCCTTGATATGCAACTAACAGATTCCTTATACACGTCTAGTGTAACTACTAATGGGGAAAGGCTTATGTGATACCTTACTTGCTGTTTTGATTTTGTCGCTTAGGCGGCTGGTAGCGGGGTTTGCTGATTTTCTAAAGTTGTAGTGGCAAAGGAGATATGACATGAGCAAAGTAGTTGATGCGCACATTGAACCACTTGGTAAGCAGAATCTAGCTGTCTTCAATGTACAGGACGCTGCTAGCAGGTTTGCTAGTGAGTACCCTAGTCCTGAGTGGTCTGCTTTCTATGGAGCTGGTCACAACTTTGATGCAGCTTTAGAGAATGCACTTGATGGTATTAACAGTAATGAGTACCAGAAAATCCAATTGACCAGACCAGACATCTACGATGATCTGGCCAAGCTTATTCCAAATGAAGGCATCAAGCAGAAGTTTGAAGTTCCTGTTGAGGTAATTAACTCAATTGATCAACAGGCTGATGCAATTAAAGCTTCAAATAATCAGGAAGCATTGTCTGATGTTCGCCATGCAGAGAGTCACCCAGAAGCAAAAGGCATGAGCATTGTAAACTACATCACAAATCTTGGTATCATCCCCAAGGAACAAGGTAACCTTGAAGATCCAGAAGTAGAGAGATCCATGAGAGTTACCCTGCGCAACTGGTTTAGAAACCCACGTAACAGTGCAGAAACATCAAAGGTTAGAGCCGGTCTTGTTGACATTGATGTTGTTCCAGAAACAGAGTCAAGCGTTGAAGCATTGGCTGATGGAGTAGTTAAGCTTATCTATAAGTACAAGGATTCATTGGTAGCTGGGAAGCAAGCTATTGAGCCATCACTGAAAGATGTTGGTAGCAAGCATACTCCTAATGTAGCGAAGATCCAGGGTAGATATGCTAAGAGTCTTGACACTAAGCCACTGTCCCACCAACCATTAGATGTTCAGAATGTAGTTCTCATCTTTGTTAAACTTCAGAACATCTCTGCAGGTGATACACCAGAGACAAGTAGGTTTGGAACTGGTGCACGTATGGATAGTGTGTACAGGATGGTTCGTAGTCTTGAAAGGCAGATGCTTAGCTAATGGCTCATCCAGGTACAATCCCTCTACCTAAAAGACTCATAGAAGCCATCCATTTGGTGACCGATATAGTGGTCGATGTTGTGGGTCAGGATTGTAAGCTATATCAGTACGTAAGTGAAGCTACAGATGACACTTACAACGAGGGAACTAAGCTGTTTGCTGATCCTGTCTCAACCAAGATGGTTACTATATGGAGCAAAGAACATCACAAGACAAAGAACCTTGGTGCAATGGTTGAAGATGGATTACCTATTCAGTGCAGGCTAAAGTTCGAAGACAGAGTTGATATAGGTAGCATCATAACTGTACCATACTTATTTTATCAAGGAGCACACCCAACATCTCAGGAGTATGGGTATGCTTTTGAAATAATTGATCGCAAGTTTTTTGGTCAGGACATGGAAGCCAGTGTTATCTATATCCTCAGTCCTGTCAGGGACTTCCAGAATATGCCAGCTGAAATGATAGCCGATATTTACGGGAGAGTGTAACCATGAATAATAAACAGATGATTGGTATGTTTAAATGTATTAGAGAAGATTCTATAACAGATGGTAGAAATTATACCTGGAACGAAGAATTAAATAATGGAGTAGCAAGAAAACAGGTTTTGTATTCGGATGACTCTGATATTATAACAGATGCAGAGTTTGATATGATAGGAGACGGGTATAGTGATGAAGTTTTTACGTACAACTTTGACACCAATCTAAGAACCATAAGCGTAGTAACATATGGGTATACAATGGATTATGAAAGCTTTAAGGGAAAGAGTGTTAAAGAACTTCATGATTTTGTGAAAAAAAACATTGGTTAGGAGAGTGTAACCATGTGGGAACGTGACGTAATTAAGAATCTAAGATTGTTCCAGGAAGAGGATGTGCTGTCCTATTCTCCCTCTAAAGTAACCCCACCTGAGCAGCAGATCACAGACACTGCCCCAGAGTCAGCCCCACCTATTGACTTTGTTCCCGAGTTCCTTGATGCAGGCAAAGCAAAGGAGCTTGGTTTCACTGAAGCAGATGCAGACCCAGAGCAGCTGCGTATGGGCATTGAAGTCGAAACTGAGCACACGTCTAATCCCTTGCTGGCTAAGAAGATAGCTTTGGATCACCTCGCTGAGATCAAAGATTATTATTCGCTTTTAAAGAATATGGAAGATGAAGCAAAGTCAAGGATGGCTCAACCGGAAACACCAAAACAATAGCTTTACTTATACAGTTAGTTAGCTAATTACTTTGGAGGACTACATATGAAAGATCAGAAGAAGGAATCAATGGACAGCATGCTTGATGGTATTCTAGCTGGTAAGAGTGTCCGTGAGGTCATCTCAACTCATTCAGCAGCCAGTGAGTCATTTACTAGCTCTGATGCAGTTCCAGCTGACACAGGCGAAGGCGTACAGAAGGGCTCACCAAGCCAGGGTGTCTCCAAGGTAACTGGTCATAAGATTGCTGCAAAGGGTAAGAAGAAAGACAAGAAGGGCACTGGCCTCAAGGCTACAAGCAAGTATGCCAAGACACGCTCAGAGAGTATGGCTGCAGTGCATCAGCGCGCCATTGAACTCTATGACGAAATTGACTCACTTGTTACCAAGGCACAGGGCAAGGCAAAAGAGATCCCTGGCTACAAGTATGACAAGCTACGCAAGCAGGTTCAGACTGGTGATGACAATATCAACAAGACTGAATCAACCAATCCTGATGGCGTTGGTGATGGTAAGCCAAAGATTGATCAGCCAGCTAAGGACTTCACTGGTGGGTCAGTTAAGAACGCTGACTCAGTTGCTGGTGCAAAGATCACAATGCATGGTGACACCAAGGTAACTGAGCCTTTCAAGGGTAACGTTAGTGGCGGTGGCAAAGAAGTGAAGCCACAGCTAGCAAGCTTCATCGGTGCAATCGTTAAGGTTCCTACAATTATGCAGGGTCTGGCTCATGTTGCTAAGGAAGACACTGACATGCAGGTTGCAGTTCGTAAGTGTCCTAAGTGCATGCGTCATATGAAGCAAGACAAGGTAACCGGCAATTTTTGGTGTGAGTGCGGCGAGAATCTAGAGATTGGCGCATCCTACGGTCCGGACTCAGCTATCGGCAAGAGCTAATTAGTGCAACTTATCCCTGCTGTCTTATATACTAGGACAGCAGGGTTTTTTATTGGTAGATAAAAAGATATAAGTCATTGATACGGGATAGTTTAATTTGGTAAAACGTCGGTCTCATACGCCGAAGACTCTGGATTCGATTTCCAGTCCCGTTACCATACACAACAACGAGTTAAGATAAAGAGCGTGAACAAAATGTATAACACGAATTGGAAAGATCCGTACAGAGCTAGCGACTATACACTACAAGAGTACAACAAGAATCCAAAGTTATGTGAGTTCTGCGGTAGGGCTATACCTATGAAACCTACTGACAAAATATCGCATATAAGAGCAAGAAAGTTCTGCTCTATAGGATGTTCTAAGGCTAAAGAAAAAAAACTTCTAGTTGATGAGTACCTAAAGAATCCTAAACACTGTATGTACTGTTCTAAACCAATAGATATAATTGGTGATAGTGTAAGTGCTACAAAGATTAAGAAATTTTGTAACAGCACATGTTTTGGTCTATATAATGCCAATAACATTAAGATGAAGTTCAAGGAGATTAAAAGAAAAAAGTGTTGTAGATGTGAAGCTGACATAACATACATGTATTCTGGTAAAAAAGAAAAGTACTGCAAAGAGTGTAGTGAAGAGGTAAAAAAAGAGAGGTACAAGATTAGGGTAGAAAAGAGAACATCTTTTGTTGACTTAACTATTCATGATGTTTTTTTACTATACTCAACTAGAGGAAGTGCGAGAGCTATGATTGATAACTATGCTAGGAAAGAGATAGTTAAGACGTACAAAGAGAAGAGGTGCTTGTTGTGTGGGTACACAAAATCAGTTGATGTATGTCATATAAAAGCAGTTGAGTCCTTTTCTGATAACTCTTTTATAAGTGAGGTTAACTCCTCCAGTAATTTAATATATCTTTGTCCTAATCATCATAGAGAACTAGATCGTGGTTTTATAGAGGCAGACTATGTAAGATGGGTTCAATCAGAAAATATCAGCACTAGTGGAGATAAATAATGGCCGAGGTCGAGCTTATAGAGAAGACGGATAGGGAGGTATATCTCCGTGTCTGTGATAGACTTGGGATAAACCAGAGCGATGCTTTTTTTCAACCAAAGGGCGTGGCGTACTTCACACGAACAGAAGATAAGTCAAGGGTATCAATGCCCTTTGCTAATCTCTGGCGTGAAGCTCCTCAGCTGCAAAATGAAATGAGGTACTCGCACTTCACAGCAATCGAAGGTTTCCCCTATGGAGAATTTGATGAGGCCACTGGAGCTGTCAAAGAAAGAATAGCCAAGCTTAAGTTGATCCCAGTAATGATTCCTTACACACTGGATTTCTGGTCAACTGATCGTCGTACCCAGAATACAGTGATCTCAAACTATATGTGGTGGTGGAAGTACGAACCCATTGTTGAGTTCACTGAGCATAATGTAATTGAGCAGAACTTTGGATTCAACATTACCTTCAGTGATCCCCAGGATGCCAGTGACATTGAGAGCAAGTACACCAAGGGTAAGGTTTACAGGACTACATTTAAGTTCATTGTAAATGGTGCACTTGCACGTGTAACTGATCCTGACTATGCAACCATCTTCTATGTCAAGGCACGTATCTATAATGAGGGTCTAGCATAATGGCTGACGATGTTTGGAGTGTAAACCAATCATATAACTGGGACATCATTATTGAGACCACTGATGGCGAGTTTCCCACCTACCCACCCGACGTTTACATATTAAGCGGGAATTCTTATAAATATGAAAGTACCATTTATGCAGTTGGTACTAACGTTTCTGTTAACACTTAGCTTAGGAGGATTATATGTACCTATTGATCAATAAGCACCGCACTTTGCCAGTGAGACTCAAGTTTGAAAATGGTGAAAACATTATTCTAAATTGTGGTAAACGTATGCAGTTAGAGGATATTACCAAGATTGTCAACCTTGACTCCATCCGTACCATGCTGCAGTACGTTTTCGTTGACACTCCAAAGGAAGAGAAAACTACGAATTCTCAATACACTCCAGGTGAAGATGAGAAGGTATCTCGTAAGAAGCGTGGAGGTAAGGAATAATGAGCTTTGGACATAGCGCATCAGTAACAATCACTGAAACTGATCTATCTGCTTCAATTCCTGCAGAGGGTGGTATTACTGCAGGCATCGTGTTCGATGCACCAAAGGGTTCACTTGACATCCAGGTTATTAAGAACAACCGGCAGTTCGAGGATGTCTATGGCACCCCAACAAGCATTGCACATTTCTCAGCACTTGCATATCTCCGTGGTGGCTCAGCACTTCTGTGCAAGCGTGTAGTTAACGGTGCGCTATATGGTGGTGTTGCAGTTAAGACAGAGACAAGTGGCTCTGCCAACACTGGCATTGTAGGTGTTGCTGATCCTGCCTCGTACAACTACAGCTCAAACGACTGTATGCTTGTAACCACACAGAATCCAAATGCCGAAGCTTATGCAGTTACCATCTCCTACAACCGTACTCTGTTTGGTCGTGGTAATGACACAGTTAACTCATTCACTCTACCACGCATGGCTGGCGACTATACCAACATCATCATTGAAGACTCAGGCAACACTGTTGACAGCCTAAGCTACAACATCAGTGGCAACATCATCACCTTCAATTACTCAGTGAATGATGGCCACGCATTGAATTGCATCTTTGATGAGTTCTACTTCACAGCATGGAAGAAGCTCGGCACCAACAACTATGCAATGGTTGATTCACCCTACTTCGTTTCACGCATCACCAACAAGAAGAGCGAAGCTGGCCGTAACATGTACATTGAGGAAGTAATTAACAACCAGAGTATTTATGTTCGCGTCTATGACAATCAGTTAATTGACGAGAACGTACTGCCAGCTGAGCAGCTAACTCCAGTTGACTTTACTGGTGGCACAAGCGGTAACAGTGTTACTTTCGGTGACGTGATTGACGGTTGGGATGCATTTGCAAACAAGAAGGCAGTCCCAGTTCGGTTGCTAATCAACGCAGGGTATGCAGCATTTGATGACACTTCAGTTCAGGTTAAGATGATTGAGATCGCAGAGCTCCGCAAGGATTGCGTTGCGGTTCTCGATATGCCACTGAAGGACAATGGTGATAGTATGTCAGTGCAGCAGATGACTGACTACTCACAGCTCACCCTTGCTTCAAGTTCAAGCTATGCATGTATTTACACAGACTATTGCAAAGTGTACGATTCATATGCAGACCGTGAACTCTGGGTTCCTCCATCAGGCTTTGCTGCAGACGTGATCAGCCGTACAATCACCCAGTCATTCCCATGGGAAGCACCTGCTGGGTTGCTCCGTGGCGGGATCAACTGCATTGAGCTGAAGACTGTATTCAGTGAGACCGACCCTGACACAGAGAATCAGTTGGATGATCTACAGGATGCACGTATCAATCCAATCGTACTGTTCCCTGGCTCAGGTAAGTTCATCTGGGGTCAGCGTACACTTCTAGGCGGCAGCAAAGCTACATCACGCTTGAATGTTAGAATGCTCATGCTAGGTATTGAGAGCTGGGTTGGTGCATATCTAGAAGGCGTTACCTTTGAGACCCACACTGCCAAGCTACGTGCAAGTGTCAAGAGTGGCATTGACAAGTACCTAGGCGGGATCAAGAACAAGGGTGGGCTATACGACTATCAGGTTAACTGTGATGCAACTAACAACACACCTGAGAGCATTGATCGTAATGAGCTCTATGTTGACATTCTAGTTAAGCCTGCACGTACTGTTGAATACATTAAGGCTAACTTCATCATTGGTTCGACTGGCGTAAGCTTCAGCGAACTACTGAGCCGGTAGGAGAGTTTAAATGGCAAAGAATAACAAAGGTCTAAACTTTATTCGTGGTCTTGCGAATCCAGCTAAGACCTTCCTGTGGTACCTGTACTTTCCACCCGCACAGACTGGTGCATTGAAGGGCCTATTCACTGATGCATTCACCTTTGTGGTTCATAACACTTCTATCCCAGGGGCAAGCGTTGACTTCATTGACGTTCCTTGGCAGGGTCAGATTGCACGTTATGCAGGCCGTCGTAACTACACCCACTCACTAGGCTTCCAGTGCATGGAAGTTGAGGAAGGCACAGTTGGTCGTACCCTCTATAGTTGGGCGCAGCTTTGCTCCTCACACTATGATGGTATGTGTCAGAACAGAAACAACGAGTACGCAATGGACATTCAGCTGATCTGTCTCAATGAGAATCGTGAGGCAGTGAACGTGTACAACCTGTATAATGCATGGCTACAGAACGTTGCTGATGTAGGTATGAACCAGAACCAGAATGGCCTAGTTATGTACAACTGCACCCTAGCCTATGACTACTGGGAAATGGGCACTGGCGATACCAACACTGGTCTTGTTCTCTTTGAAGCAACTGGTAAGGGCACACAGGCTTCACCAGTAGGCACCAAGGGTACAGATCGTGGCGATGGCCAGTCAACAGGCACTGAAGTAGGTAAGTACCTAACTGGTTACAACATCATCAATGGTAGCAATGCCAATGGTGGGACAGCAAGTAGCACAACTGGTAGTGCATTGTCCAATCTCCAGGAAGAGCTTAACAATGTAAATAACGTGGTGGATGCATTTAAGGACATTTGGAAAGATGTAACTACCGGCTGGTAACACACTATGCCAAAGCAAGCTAAATGGGAACAACCTATTACCGGCTCGTCCGGTAATAGGGCACCCTTTCGAAGTATCCTAAAAAACCTAGAACCTATCAATGCAGTACGTTGGAAGATGATCATTGATGATGTTGAAGAGGATAATGGTGTAAACATTGCTGTACAGAATGTTTCCTTTGCTCCGTTAGGTTTATCAAGCAAACCATTCTATATTGGTAACGGGTACTCCATCAAACTCCCTGATCAGCAGACTGTTCAAGATGTTGACATTACATTCCTTGAGACAAATGACAGATCTTTTTCAGCCCTTGCTTATATAAATGAATGGCTGAAGAAAGTTGTTGACCCTGTTACTGGTGTCTACAACCCTCCATCAGAGTACAAGAAGGAGAGCAAGCTTAAGTTCGTTGGTAACATTGAAGGTGTTGAGAAGGGTATTGTAGCTGAGATGGGCGGGATGTTCCCGCTATCAATAGGAACTATAAGGACAGATTATACACAGTCGAGACCAGTATCTTTCTCGGTACGGTTCTCATGTGATAACGTTAATTTCAATAGACCTTAAAGGAGAGTATATGGATTTCCCGTACACGATTGAACTGTCAGAGCTTCCATCTAAGGGCCTTGCTTATTCAGGTATTACCAAGATTCAAGGACGCTCTATTACTGTGCGGGAGGCTAAGATTCTCCGTACTATTCTCGACACCAAAGACTACTACCAGATAGCACTGACCTCCAACAGCATCCTCAATAACTGCTTCGACTTTGACTATAAGAAGCTGACATATGGGGACAAGTTCTTCCTGTTGATCTGGCTCCGTATGAATTCACTAGGTAAGAACTTCCTTGTGGATTACACCTGCAAGCACTGCAAGGAAAAGACCCAGGGGCTCAACGTTGATCTGTCACAGCTGACTGTCAAGCATATCAAGGAAGACTACACACATCCTATGGAGTTCCAGTTTGTAGAGAGCAATGGAGTGAAGCACTCCTTAATCCTTTCACTACACAACATTGAGGACGAGGAGAAGGTTATTAACTTCACTCGTGAAGCAGGTGTTGACCTGGAGATGGATGAGGATATTGTTGCTAGGTACGCCAGCACTGTTCGCGTTGTTGACGGCAGAGAAGTATCATTTGAAGAAGCTATTAAGCTGATGTCTGTTCTACCTGAGGGAAGTAAGGCTATCTCAATTATCCGTAGGTTCTTTGAGATCTATGACCACGGCATTGACTTCAACTATGAAATGGAATGCCCAAAGTGTAAGGAGTCGAGTTCCGTACTGGTCCCCTTTTGTACAAGCCTATTTATCGCACCTACCATCAGTGACTACGACTTTAGAGAATCAATTGTGGTTAAGTCAGAAAACAAACAATAGTATTATACACTCAGATATGATGGATATGTTTGAGTTTCTTAGGGTTATCGACATGATTGCGGAGAAGCAAGAAGATGGTGGACTCCAGTGATAAGAGGTCAGCTTCAGTATTAGATGAGGAAACCAGACGCAACATTGTCGAGCTTGGTGTACAGTACTCAGAGCTTGTAAAGAAGTTTGATGATATACTTGGTGTTCAGAAGAAGATCAAAGAGGAAGAAGAGAAAACCAAAGCAGAAGCAGAACGCAAGTCAAACCTAGCTACAATGGGAGTTGCAGCTGGTCTATCTCTGGCTGACCCATTGTTTGGCACAGCATACTTAGCTGGCAAGTTGATCAAGAAGGCCTTCTCAAAAGATGACCAGCTAGCACCAGCAGCACAGAATCCTCAGTCAAGCGCACGAGTAACAACTGACTATGGTCTAGCCAAGGAAGATGTCACACGGCTAGAGACAGCTCTTAACTATGCAAGGATGGACAATCCAACCTTTGTATCAGCTAAGACTCGCACTGCTTTGTCTATTGCTGGAACTCAAGAGCACTCACTACAACTCATATACACGGAGGTAGTTAAGCTTAAGGATGGAATGACCCAGGTTGATCCATCGAACACAGATACCTCATCTGTTGAGAGCAACAGCTTTCTTAGTGATGTAACTCCACAAAGTGAGCGTCATGATGCTGAGGATGAGAAACAGAAGAGTTCAGTAACTCGCTCTGTTGTTGTAACCATCCCTGAGAAACTACAAGCACTTATTGATTGCCACAAAGGTAAGAAAGAAAAGGACGAAGCTGCGTCAAAGGCTAGCCTTAGCACACTTGCACTAGGATTGATTGCAGGTGCTGGCATTGCTGCCGTTGGAGCAGGAGCTGCCATTGCTTCATCAGCTTATGACTTTTTTACTGAGGGCATACCAGCTGGCACAGTGACTGGTGGTACACAGGGAGCAGGAGAGTTTGACGCAGGTGATAGGCAGGCCCCTGTACCCCCACCATCTGGTTCAAGTGATCCATTAGAACCAATCCCAATGGTACCCACCTTCCACCCTGTAATGGCTGGAAGTAGCACAGCTTCAGATGCTATGCCTGTAAGAGGTAGCTCAACAGTACCTATTGCTGAAGAGGTGCCCGCGTCTTCAACATCCTCAGAGGGTAGGGTAACACCTACTCCAAGTGTGTACCCTGGGCAGTGGTATGTAACTGGTTTCAATGTAAACCTAAGAGCTATGCCAAACACCAGTGCTGCTATCTTGGATACCCTTAACAATGGGGATAAGATCAACCTTGTTAAGATGGTTAATGGTTGGGCGCATGTAATAGCTGAGTCAGGTCAAAGAGGATATATCTATGGTGACTTTGTAACCAATGACTGGAGCAAGGTTGAGTCCCGCATAACCCCGTCATCAAATGCTACTTCAAATGCACCAACACAGCCAGATGCTTCTGAGTCACGTGTTGTTACCTCAGGTGGTGGGGGTGAGCCAAACACAGAGATGAGCACTTGGCAGGATGTTAAGAGCTTCCTGAACTCCAGAGGATTTAACCCCAATATTACATCAACCACTGGTGGAGAGCACACAGCTGGGTCATACCACTATAGCGGCCATGGTCTTGACATTGGTAGTGGTAGCTATGGAGACAAGTACAGCCCAATACTGGGGAGAATCTTCCGTGAGCTTGAGCCTTTTGCAATAGGTCCTAACAGACAAATAGATGAGCTCATGTATAATCATATGCCTACCAACTGGGATAACGGTGCTCGTATTGGTCATATCTCAGGGCACTGGAATCACATTCACATTGGTGTTCGAAGAGGCGCAAGACCTTCAAGTATGCAGGCTGGCTCTGTAACCCACACTCAGATCCGTGGGGGTGGTGGTTCAGGACTAGCTGGTGGTGGCAGCATTGGGGCACTAGCTGGTGGAGGTTCATCACAATCCATTGAGACAAATACTGCGTCTGAGTCAAACTCCAGTCGTAGAATAGAGAAGAACTTGTTTCCAGAGGACATAAATAACCCAAGCATAATAATGCTCAATAGAGTACGATAAATGGCTAACACCGATGTTGTCAAGGCATTTAAAGACCTTGTAGCAGGGAACATGGAGTTTTCCTACCGTGTTGATATACTATATACCAATCTCAGGAAGCAACTAGAGAACAGGGTAGAACTAAATAATAGCGTAGCAAACTCACCTCAACAAGAGGACTCCTCTGTTGATCCAGTGTACATCCCTGAGAAATCCAAGGATCTATTCAATATCCTTGATAAGAGCTTCTCCCTGCTCAGTAGCCCATTCTACATGGCTAGGAGCTCGTATACAGGGGCTCTTATTGAGGGTACTCCAGAGAGATCACTCCTTAAGATACACTCCGTTTTAAGCTCAATAAACTCAGGCAGACGTGGTTCCAGGGGTATGCTAAGTGACACCACTCCGTATAGTGAGAAGCTCATGCTTGATGAAGAGCTGCGCGAGGACTCAATTGAGGAAGCAACTGTTGATACTATCCCAGGTTTACTTGACCAGCTACTTGAGGTGTGTAGCACTGATGATGTAAAATCAAGTAAAAGAGACAGAGAAGAGCAGGAAGAAATAGACACACAAGATTCTAATGACACCAATAGTTCTATGTGGGACTATATTAAAGAGATATTTGAGTGGGAAATAATCAGGAGAATCTTTAAGGTAGTTCAGGCTTTTGGGTATAGAGCACTTAGAGTTGTGTATGTTTTGACAAGAAACTTTGGGAGAAATGCCGGGCTTAAACTTATTGAATTCCTTGAGAAAGTTCTTGTGAACTCAAGAGCCATTAACTTTAGTGCTATAGCAAGATATGCAACTAAGAAGTTTAATATAGTTATACCTGGTATTGGGTCAGCTATTGCAGGTTCATCTGGAGCAGCACTAAAGGTTGCAAGATTTATACTGTCTTGGCCAGTTGCTGTAATTGTGGATGTATTACTCAATGCTGAATCATTGGCCACCACAAGTAATGAGGAGGATGTCACAAGGGATATTCTACAGAATAATCCTTATCTTAGATCTAGAAATGTTACACTGCAACAGTATATGTCGTCTATATCTGGGCAGGAGAGTGGTGGTAACTCCTCTGCAATAAACACAAGAACTGGGGCGCATGGTTTATTTCAAATAATGCCTGCTAATTGGCCTGAGTGGTCGAGGGAAGCTGGTTTACCAGCGAACTCCCCTAGAACTCCAGCTAATCAAAATAGGGTTGCTAGATTTAAAATGGGTCAGTACTTTAATAGATACCATGATTGGGATATGGTGTCTATAGCTTGGTATGCTGGCAGTGCAGCAGCTGACTACGCAGCAGTACATACTGGATGGAGGTCAGAGAGAAGATTTACCAGGAACCAGGGAAATGGCAATGAACCCTCTATAGTTCAGTATGTTGATCAAGTTAGATCCAGGTACTCTAGCCAGTCTGGGGATTCAATGTCATCTCTAAGTCCAACATTCTCAGAGTACCCCGGTATGCCATTGCTGCAGCCAGATATGCCGCAGAGCTCAAGTTCTTTAACCATAAAGAATAACACAGAAGTAGTTAATAATTCTGATATTTTTATAGACTATGATGATAGCACAATAGTCTTTGTTAACTGAGGCGACTAATGGGACTACAGACAGCAAATAAAAGTTCAGTTTTTGGTGCAGACAATTCAGAGACAAGAAATGCTGGAAAAGGTGTAACCTTATTTTTCAGGAACATAGATGGTTTTGAAGATGTTGATCAATGGGGTAAGCGTATATCAAATAGCACAATGGAATCTACAGAGTACGTTAAGCTCCAAGCCTACCTCCCACAAGAGTTTTCATTTGGAACGTCCTCAAGTTATACTCAGTCAGCTCTAAACCTAGCTAGCACAGTGCTTAGTGCACTTACTGGTAAAGAGGTTAATACTGGAGTTGGCAATGCTTTATTTGGTTGGACAACTCCTTACTTTGGAAGAGGGATTTACACAAAAACAGGGCCGAGTTATTATCTTACACGCAGAGTTTTTACTGGATCTGCTCCTATGGATATAACTTTACCTCTTCAGTTTTTCACAAAGACTGATCCTTACTGGGATGTTTATAGACCAATACAGCTTTTAAATATGATAACATCCCCTCCTATAAGTGCTTCAAGAATACTGCAGGATCCGCTTACGTCAACTGCACTTGGCGGTGAGGCCATAACAATAAGTCCTATTGATTTTTATGTTCAGATAGCAGACTACTTTACATTTGCTGACATTGTTCCTATATCTGTGCGAAGCACTTTCTCGACCACACTTTGCAAGTCTGCATTCCTTGAGAGTGCTGGAGAGTCCAGTAGTAGTGCTGCTCTACCACAAAGTGCAACTTGCTCGTTTACATTTGGTACTAGAAATGCAGTTATCCGTGAGTACGCACGAGATATATTTGGTAAAAAACAAAAGAGCCCATTTCCAGGTGAGCGTATTCTACCTACAGTTGCACAGGCTAAGGAGCAGGCGACAAATATAAGTAACAGCGTAGAAGATATGAAGAAGGACTATACGAGTGCAATAGAAGTTGCTACTCGTATTTTTAAAGGAGTTCTTTAGAAATGAATGAATATGGGAGAGACCGATTTTACTCTAGGGTGAAGGTTGACGAATTCTGGGAGAGGGATTACCTATACAACCCAATTAATAACTTGTCCTATGATTTTCTAAACATACAGATCTATAAGGTTAAGCAAGAAGATCTGTCTGCTCCTGATAGAATAGCTAGAGAGGTTTACGGAACTGAATATTTATGGTGGTACCTTTGTTTAGTGAATGGTATTGTAGACCCATTTGAGAATCTGTACTCAGGGCTTGAGCTGATAGTTCCTGATATTGATAATGTATATAAGTTCTTTAATCTATACAGGGTAAGCACATAATGCAAGGTATCTTTGGGCAGTACGCAATATCAATATATGTTGAGGGAAATCCATTACCACTCAATACGCACAACCTTGAGAAAATGTATCTTGTTGAGTCAATAAATAATTTCCTTCCAACACTTCATCTAGAGTACCTTGATAACAATAATATTTTTGATCAACAGTACCCTCTTCTTGGAGATGACAATGTTGAGTTATACATTGGTCAGAATACTCCTGACATAGCTACTGAGGGTCAGTTTATAAATGGTGTTAGATTCTTAGTTTACAACTTTAAGGTTACTCCGTCCCATATTAAAGATGCATACCTATATCATATTGACTGTGTTCATATTGCACAGGATGGAATGTTCCAGCCAGCTATAACAAGGGCATTCAGAAGCAAGACCAGCTCCGAAGTGTTTCAGAATATCATTGCTGACATGGGCTTTGAGACCGGCGATGTAGAGTCAACTGATGACCGGCAGACCTGGATCCAAGCTAGCTGGGACAATGCTACAATGATTCGCCATCTCATCTCTAACGCCAGAGCCATCCAGGATCGCACTGGGCTGCTCTGTTATGGCAATAGAGACAGCAAGTTCTCGTACTGCACCTATGAGCACCTTATCAAGAAGCAGCCCACAGCGAGGCTCTCATACGCCATAGACGTGCGTTCTGTGCAGGTGGCAGGCATTGACTCAGAGAATGACACCATGAGCTCCTACCTGTCTGGGGCTAGTGGTGCAACAGCTCAGTACTTTGATTACTCAAAGAAGCAGTTCAAGACTGAGCCATTCGACATAACAGATTGTTCACGAAGAGATACTTTGCCCGACTCAATCATCCGCAGAGAGCGTCTCAAGGGTGATAATATCTCCGTATACTTTGGTACCAATACAGATAACAGTTACAAGGGTAGACATGAAGCATACGTTAAGAATATTATTTCTGGAAGTTTCACTGGAATGCAGAAGATTTCGTGCTTGTCAGAGACCCTTTCCAATATACATATAGGAGACGTGGTTGACTTCAGTATTCCATTTGATAGCTCATCTGCAATTAACAAAGGTAGCGCAGGACTCTGGGTTGTATACGCAATCAACACAGCTATCAAGGATCGTGTCTATCGTCGCTACACACTCACTAGGTCATGCATAAACCCAAGTGAGGAAAAGGTTAAGAGAAATAACTTGGTGACTCTATGAGCAAAGTATATACAGTTAAGCGTAAAGAAGATCGTTACTGGGGGAACTACAGGGGAGAAGTGGTAGCTGTTGATGATCCACTTAAAGCCTGTAGAGCCCGTGTTCGTATTCACCCTGCCTTCACTGAAGTCCCTAAGGATGATATTCCATGGGCTGTCACAGCTGCACCACTCTTCTTTGGTGTAGGACAGGATCAGGGAGTAATAGCTGTTCCACCAGTTGGCTCATGGGTATGGTGCTTCTTTGAGAACGGTGACATCTATCAGCCAGTGTACTTTGCATCTGCTCCAGCCATGGAGAACAATGTGCCTGATGGTCCACTGCGTGGTCGTGGCGAGACAGATGACATTGCTGACGATATGGAAGCAACAAAGATTGATGCTGGAGATTGGTCGGAACCCTCAGTCCCAGTGGGTACAGTTTATCCAAAGTCAACAGTAGCAAAGAATAGCGGCGGGTTCCTATTTGAGATGGATGAAACCCCTGGGGACAGGAAGCTAGTGATTCGTCATCCATCCGGTAGCCGCATTGTAATGAACGAGGATGGTGACATTATCCTCCATGCAGCTGGTGATCTATACTCACTAGCTGAAGCTGATTCCTACGAGTACGCAGGTGCAAGCAGGCAGACAAAGATAGAAGCGTCTGATACCACCAAGGCTGTTGATATTACCTCTGAAGCATCAGCAACTAATAACGTTACTGGAGTAGCTGGAATCAATGTTACCAGCTCAGGGGTACTTGCTCTGCAGGTTGCCAGCATTTCATTCTTTGGTGGATCTGCTACCATTGCAGGACCTATCACACTTAATATTACAGATGCTCTGAATATCACAGCTACAGCAATGAACTTCAATAGTGGTACCAAGGGAGTGGCAAGAATTGACGACGCTACTGGTCCGCAAATAGGTGGGGCACCTGCGCACTACCATCTTATACAGGGTGGAAGTTCCACTATTTTAATGGGGTAAGGTGATGGAAGATAACTATTTAGAAGATTGTGAGCTCGGGGTTGACAACACTCCACGCAGAGAATCAGCTTGGTATGCACATCTGGAAGGTATGCCAACCATAAAGGAGCATGTATCAGAAGCTGCCCGTGATCTTGTAGATACCTATTTTGGTGATTGGGATAACAAGATAGAGGACATTACCATCTCTGATAATTATCTAAATGGCTCTAATACAATAACCTTAACTGTGTACTTTAATCTTGGTGAGGAAGGGTTGGAACTCATTTCAGACGTTGCAGCAAAGATTGATCTTGTTCCATACTTTGATGGTGCTAATGCAGAGCTATATATAAAGAGTTCCTTATACACTGAATATGACACAGAGAAGTCAATTACTACATATTCAGTACTCAGTGACTCCTGGCTTAAAACACCAGACGAGATGATTTAGAGGTACTAATGGCAACAGTAGATGAAGTAAAAGGATTAATGCAGTACTCCGATGTCAACAACACTCTCTCCACGGGTATTGATGGTAATATTACTATCGCCTATGGAGTTGATGCTGTCAAGGGTAGCGTTGTAAATATTCTGTCCACTATGCGTGGTGAACGCCCTATGCTCCGTGACTTTGGTGCGTCACTTCGCTCACTTCTATTTGAAGCAGCTGATGAAAAACTGAAGACTGTTGTTATCTCTATGATTCAGAAAGAGATAGCTAAGTGGGATCCTCGCCCACGCATTGATGACATTGTAGTTGACATTGATCCAGATGGACACTCAATGAACATGAAGATTGCCTGCACTGTTATTATGACCGGCGCACAATTTGTAGCAGAAGTTTCTCTCTAGGAGATAGATAATGCCTAACATCCCATATAGTGAATTCAGCTTTGATAATCTAGTAAAGAACCTATCTAACCAGTTGGCTAAAGAGCCCACATGGACTGATGCTTATCGCAGTAGCACTGGTCAGACACTCATTGAACTGTTTGCCTATGTTGGCGATGTCATGCATTACTCTCTTGAACGTGCAATTGAGGAGAGCTACTTAGACACAGCTCGCCTTGAGTCATCCATTGTTCGTGCAGCAAAGCTTCTGAACTACCAGCCACAGCGGCGTGTATCAGCAAGCTGCACAGTTCGTTTTACTCTGCCAGCTGCACATGGGTATAACATTATTATCCCACGTGGAACAGTTGTAACTGATGACGAGAATAGCCTAAAGTTTATTGTCAATGAAGACACCTCAATCAATGCAGGTGAGACATTTAAAGACATCAATTGCGTTGAGGGTAGCCTGTATGAAGTTCAGATCACAAGTTCAGGTCAGGCTAGTCAGTCCTATGTTCTTGAGAGCACAGTAATTGAGAACACTGGTGTTCGCCTGTACGTAACACATGGCAGTGCAGACACAGCATGGGAACTGGTTGATGCTCTACTACCCACTGCAACAAAGGAAGGGATTCAGTTCCAGGCGTTTGAGGTAAATGAGCTCCCCAATAAGTATCTCCTAGTCAAGCTTGGTGACGGAGACTTCGGCCAGATTCCAGAGCAGGGTGATACCATCACTATTGAGTACCTAGTGTCCAAGGGTCTTGAGGGCAACATTGCATCAACTGGTGTCCTGACACGTATTGTCAATGCCATCTATGACAGCACTGGAGCAATCTATGCACAGCTAACCTGCTCCAATGTTACTCCTGCAACAGGTGGTATTGAGCGTGAAACAGCAGCTGATATTAAGTCACTGGCTCCACTTGTGTTCCAGACTGGTGACCGTGCAGTTACCAAGCTTGACCATGAGGCACTGTTGAAGCTTGATACCAGTGTGGACAAGGTTTATATTGAGGCAGAGCGTGACCTGTTCCCACCTAACTATGACATGTTCAATCGTGTAAATATCTATCTGCTCCGCAAGCTTGACAACACGGGAGTTCCACAGGCTGTTACAGATGAGTGGTTGTTTGGTTCGTCAACTGATGCCAGTATGACTAAGCCAGACAAGGGAACTCTTCTGGGTAACCTTTATGACAAGGGTATGATCTCAATCCGCTATGAAGCATATGAGGGAACGATTATTAAGTTTGACGTTGACATGAATGCATATGTGCGCTATGGTCAGGATCTAACCATTGCACGTACTAATGTTGAGACTGCCTTGCGTGATGCATTGTCATACGATGCAGCTGAACTTAACCAGGATATCATTCGCTCAGTTGTTACCAGCCAGGCTAATCTAGCTTCTGGCATTACCTACACTGAAGTTGACATGAAGGTGTACTCGCCTGTAACTGTAACTTCAGGCAATGTATCTTCGTTCACCCTGCCACTACTCCCAGTAGCAAAGAGCAATTTCTACCTGTACGTAAATGGGGTTATGGTTGGTAAGGATGATGGGGCTGGTAGCATTGTTACAGCTGGTGAGTACCTGTCAGTTACTCCTCATCCTTACACAGTTAATTCTGGCAACATTGATTATGTCACAGGTGTTATCAATGCAATGTTTGCAACACCAATCCCAAGTGGTAACACTGTCTCAGCAAAGTACAAGCAGAGTCGTGAGCAAGTAAAGACCATTAAGAACTCACTGTTGAGTGTTCCATACACCCACCAGATCGTTGACTACAACACCTATGTCCCCATTGTCCCAGGGTCATTGGTGATTAGCGCAGATGGTACTCCTATTGCACAGGATGACTACTCAGGTAATGTTATCACCTATAATGGTTCACTTTCATCCCGCTATTCAGTTGACACAGGCACTGGCGATAATGATATCAACTACACCACAGGCACTATTCAGGCTTATGTTAACTACAATGGTAGCACCCCAACTGATGATATCCCAACCCGTGCAGTGTTCACTATTGAGTACGCTCAGAGTATTCCAAGTGATGACATTACGGTTGGTCCTACTCAGTGTGCTGTTCTCAATAATATTTATACCACTATGAAGTACATTGGGGAGTAGGGGAAATGTCAGAACAGGATCTTACCTTTAACCACATAACCACACCTATTACATACAACACTTATTCAATTGATGACCTTGCTTCCACAAGTAGTAAGTCTATTGTGTGGATTACTGACAAGGTCGAGAACTTCCTCCGTGAGTACGAGGAGAAGCGCACCAACACTTCCTATGAGACTGTTAACTACACTGTAACTACTTCAAACACAGCAGTGATGTTCCTCAAGGATCCAGCGGTTACAGAGCAGAACTTCACAGAAGAGTACATCACATTCTCTGCAAATACCTCAACAAATGTTCTCAGTGTCAATCTGGTAACCAGCGCAGGAGATATTGTCACAACTCTCCTTGACGTTGATGACTACCTACGTGACGAGGATAGCCGCTATGAGATCACCTTCGCTGACAGAACTGCTGAGAATGTGTACACCCTTAAGGTTCGTTCATTTGAGCCAACAGGAACTATCCAGTCACTAACTGTTAACCTTGATGAGACAGCGGAGATTTACACCACCCCAACCGTTAATACTATTGACAGAACAGTTAACACGTACACCATGAATTCACTGGGTGTACAGCGCATCTCCTCATTGTCAGCTGTCAACCTGAGTCTCTTGTTCCCAGAGAAGTTCCGCATCCTTCCTGAGGTTCAGGATTTCATTAGGATCATGGAGCGTATCTACTTTGAGATCAAACAGAAATCTGAGGGAGTTATCCTGGCTAAAGACCCAGATAATTTTCCTATCCAGTACGCTTCTGACTTTGCTAATTATATTGGGCTTAACATTAATGACCTAGCACAGATGACACAGGGCTCAGTTCGGCAGCAGATTGCGTATGCTACTGAGTGGTACAAGATTAAGGGCACAGAGCTATCACTAGACACATACATGGCTACCGTTGGCTTGCTTAAGGAAATCATTCCCCTTTGGACAAGCACTTATACTGTTGATGACCTTGTTCCATATGAGGATCTCGACAAGACACACATTAACCATCCTTCATATAACACCCCACATGTCATCCTTGAGTTTGCTCATAAGGGTGGAGTGACAACTGAGCAGCTATTGCAGAATGCAGCAAAGTCAGTTGACAGTATCATCCCTGTTAACATTGTTGCTGATCGTGAGTTCGGTATCTATCCTGATTCAATTGATCCAGATGATAGCATTGATCCATTCTCTCGTGTATCAGATCATGTTGATTTCTACAGGGCAGACAGAACTCTTGTTGCTGGTAACTATGGTGTGTTTCAGACAGCCAATACTATTATCACAGGTAATGGAGAAGCGTCATCTGAAGTTGCTGATCACCCAGTGTCAGCCGCATTTGATGGAGACCAGCTAACCTACTGGCAAGCATCTCTTACGTACACTACCAATGCAACCATTGGTATATCCAATAACACAGCACAACCACCACTTAAGAGTTTTGTGTACACTGCAAAGCACCCATGGACAAGCTTTAACATGTATGGGGAAGCAACCGGATCAAGCCCAGTTGTTTTGTACTCAGGTGTTAACTCTGTAATTAACACTCCAGTGACAGTCATAGTAAATGATACTAACTGGTATAACAAGTACTACATGGAAATTAGTGGCAATGTAGCTCTTCAGTCTTTGTCTGAACTTAAATTTAATGGTGGAGCTTTCTCCAAGTTATCTGTTAGTACATCAACAATAACTGAAGCATTATATGTAGTTTCTAACAGTACTGCAGCAGGACCAGACTTTGTAGCACATGATGAAACAATGGTGTCCACTATTGTAACCCCAACTGGATTTAAGAATGTTCGTTGCGTGGAGTATGGAAACGGTATGTGGGTAGCTGGTATGGAGAGTCCATCTAACACACTAGCGTACTCCTATGATGGTATTAACTGGACTGGTCTTGGAAGCACTATATTCACTGCACACTGTAATTTTGTTAAGTACGGCGGTGGTATGTGGGTAGCAGCTGGTACTGGAACAAATAATGTTGCATACTCTAATGATGGTATTAACTGGACTGGTATAAATACAGCAACACTCTATTTGGAGGCTACTCAAGTAGCTTACGGTGGAACAAGTGGGTGGATGATTGCAAGCCCAGGAAAAATATCATGGTCTCCTGATGGTATAAACTGGACAAATGTTAAGACAACTGCATATGCACAGAATGAATCAATTGGTTTCAGTCCTACATCAGGAGTTGGGTTAGGTCGTTGGTTGCACGGTAACAGAGAAGGTTTTGCAATGGGTTACTCTGATGACAATGGAGCTTCATGGAGCTCAGTTGTAGGTGTACCACTGAATTACACACATGTGCGAGGGTACCTAAATGGTAGGTGGGTTGTTGCTGTAGGAAGTTCCGGTGGTGCATTCATTAACCCAACCAGGTGTATTCTGTGGTCAGATGATGAATGGGCTACGTACCACTCCATCCCGAATGATCCAGGTGGTGGCCTATGGTTATTACTTAGTGACATTAAGTATATAACTACAGGAACTATGGCATCCAAGTATCTTCTTGTTGGGTATATCTGTGTAAGCCCAGCTACTGGAAGAATAGCTGGTACTGAATGTATGTGGTACGCGGATACGTTAACAGACAGTCTATCTTGTTTGGTTGGTATGGGCAAGCAGTCAACTCCAGGAACACTAACACAGATAGCTGAGAATACAGACTTTGTTACCCCAACACCATCCGCTAATCCAGTTAAGTCCTATGTCAGCACACAGGTTTATCCATCAGTTAATAGCCTAGCGTATGATGGGAACACTAGCACATCCTGGGTTGGTGCTAACTATTACAGAGATTTCCTTGGTATCTCTAGTAACTCAGTACTACCTAAGGTTTCAAGAATACGCCTCTACCCAACAACAGCATTTGGTGGGTACGAAGTAGTGGACAATACTGGCTTAACCACAAACGTTGTTGCTTCTGGAACTGTTAATTCAGCTGGGGTATGGTATGACATAGATATCCCTTCGTACACATATAACATTAACTCAATAGCTCTGTCTCCTATCATGAGTGCTAACATAGCTGAGATAGAATTTTATCAGTACAATGATCTACTGATTTCTGGAACACCTAAAGCATCAAGTGCAGTTATTGGTCACCCAGCATCATATGCATTTGATAACAATGATAGCACTTGGTGGGAAGGTACAAACTCAATCAACTCAACTATTGGTATCTCAGCTAATGATGTTCAGTACGTCAATGCAGTTGAGTTTAAGGCTCATGAAGCATTTGGCCCTTACACAATCATTGGTAGCTCAAACTCAGCCATGGAAACTCTCTATGCTGGTACGTGCAATACCACATCATGGCAGACAATTACTTTCAATGCACTTGGCAGCTACAATGAGTTCTATCTAGACATCCCACAGAATGCCATTGGTCAGGGCATTGATGAGCTCCGCTTTATCAACCAACAGGTCATTGATGACTCAGCCTACACCTGCCCACCATGTGCATACTCAGTTAATGACATGAACCAGCCAGTGTATATGAAGGCTGCAATGCTTGACCTAACTGTTCCATCCAATATCCGCAGAGCATCATGGACAGATATTCCTGGGACAATAGTGTACACCAAGGGTAATCTTGATAAGCCACTGTACAACCGCAATGCACTAAACTATGGTAGGTATCATCAGGCCCAGTCAATCATCGACAACAAGATTGATTTCACTCCAACCACCAATGATCATAATGGTGAGTACTTCAATACCATCGGGTACTTCACTGAAGATGATGACCTGTTCTACACCTCACAGTTTGAGGGTAAGGTTCAGGTTAGTGGTGACGTTAACATGATGGCAATGTCAGATCATATGGCAATGTTCGCCAGCGCACTTAAGGATGAGATCGGATCTTGCAATAATGCTGGTGATGTTAAGTACATTAATGCCAAGACTGTGGCTAAGATCAGAACTCTTGGAACAGCAGCTTGTGTGTGCAATGGTGGTATTGTTGATCCAAATACCCATGGTATCACATACTACAAACTTGGCTACGAAACTGATGGTGTTGCAATTAATACCAATATGACTGATGTTAACAACCCATTCTTTGATAGCAGGTACAGCTCTGACCCAGTTAATCTGTCAGTTGTTTACAATCCAACTGCCAATACACTGGCTATACAGTCAGACTTATTTATACCATCTATTAGTGGTAACTTGGTTAACGAGGTGGGTTACTTCTCAGCAAATACATTGCTCTGTATCACTCGTTTTAGCATGACAGACAAATGTCGTAAGTCAAATTACGGTAAATATTTAGGCTGCACAATCAGCCTTTAGGAGAATGATAAATGACAGTAAGCTATGGGACAAGCGTAAATCAAGGTAACCAGAATGTTGGGGTTCACTTCAGGGCAGCTGTAGCTCCTGAGACTTGGAACGTTCCTCATTCTGGCACTACTCCTATGGGTATCTATGGTGGTTGTACTCTGTCAGCCAACGGAACCAACGCAGTTGTTCAGCCTGGTATGTTTGTGTTCTGGGCTGACGATGTAGCTCACCCTGGAACCACACAGTACATACGCTGCAGTGCAAACTCAAGCACCACTGTAGCAGTGGTCGATGGTGACTACGTTATAGCTCGTTATAAGTATCAGGACATTGAGGGTTGGTACGCAGCCATTGGTGTTGAGACATCATATAACAGTGCGGATACCAGTGAGATCTGCTTTGGTCGTGTGAGCTATAATGGCCCAACAATGGAGTTTGATTACTCAGAGCGCACCGGCACTGGTAAGCATATCCGTGTAAACAATCAGGATCTAACTTCAGGATACCTCGAAGACAAGCTACGCACCATTATGCCAGCTGGTAGAATTGAGCCATACGGAGGCGTTACCTGCCCCACTTATTACCTAGTGTGCGACGGTGATCTCTACAGTATCAATGACTACCCAGAGCTGTACGCTTCAATTGGCAACACATGGGGATCAACCAATGCAACCAACTTTGCTGTTCCAGATCTACGTGGTCGTGTTATTGTAGGCTCAGGAACTCATATGGATAGCCGGTTCATCTCAAGGACATTCACACTTGGTGAGACTGACACTCCTGGCATCTCTTCACGTGAGTCATATAACGGTGAGTACATGCACCAGATTACACAGGATGAGATGGCTAATCACACCCATGTAGGAGCTTTTATTACCGGCTCACTATACAGGGAAACACAGACAGCCAACCCATTCAGCTATGCACCAGAGAACATCAGTCTAAATGGTGTTGGTAATGATATGCCACACAATAACATGCAGCCATATGCAGCAATGAATTACATCATCTTTGCTGGTATTTCTGCAGCTGGTGGCGGCGGCACACCTGCTCCAGTAACTCAGGTTCTTACCTCAATCACAATCTCCCCATCCACATACTCAGCAAACGTAGCTGAGAGCAAGGTCTACGAGGTTGTTGCATATGACCAGTTCAGTAACGTTATGTCTGGAGTTTCAGTGTACTTCAGCTCAAATGATTACGCTGTTGCATCGGTTAATCTGACTCCAGTGGTAACAGCTGCAAATGGTAAGTCACAGGCAACAGTGGTTGCAGTTGAGACTGGTAACACAATGATCAACATCAGCACCAATGTGCTATCAACAAACTCAGCACTCACAGTTAATAAGTACCTTATCTCAACCAGCTTTGATGGTAATGGTTCAATCGTACCAGAGTATGCTAAGCTGAGCCCAGGTGCAGGATACACATTTAACTTCTTCCCCAATGATTCGGATACACTTCTGAACGTTTCAGTTAATGGGGTATCAGTTAATATGCAGACTTCGTACAACTACACCTTCAACAATGTCACAGCCAACCAGTCCCTGCATGCAGTGTTCAGCGCAATCTAGTACTAGATAGACTAAGGGCAGCTGAGTTAATTCTCAGCTGCCCTTTTATATTTCCTATTCTTGCCACCTATTGAGATAATTCTGAGCACTTCAGTGCTGGGTTCGTCTAGTTGAGTAGGTCACCGAAGTCAACGCTTGTAGGGTTAACTGAGATCTCTGAACCAACACGGCTGTACCTAGGATCAAAATTAATTATGCATGGGTCCGTCATGGTCTCCCCAAAGCGGTTCTTAGCCAGGAATACAAGGCACTCATTGTTCTCCTTGAGTACATTGTTCTTCCACAGGAAGAATACATAGGATGGGGTACGGGCTAGCTCATTGAACTGTGCTAGTGCAGTGAGCTGAGCCCTGCCCTCGTTAGCATCCATGTACTTCTGGCCTTCTTTGTTAAGCTGTGACAGAAGCATGCAGTGACATTGACGACCCTGGCCATCCATATTTTCAGCTAAGTTCTTTATCTGCTGGATATAGTAGTTAGCTGGGTCAATGTTCTTCATCTTGTAGATTTCAGCAGGGTGACCAATATAGTTTAGCATCTGAATATAGTCAACAATAATCAGGTCAGGTTTAAATGGAAGCTTAGAGATAGCAGCTCGCATACCGTAGTCAGTGAATGACCTGAAGAATTGACTGCCAACTATCTCAATCTTACCATAGTCAGAGCACTCACGCAAGTCCTCGTCTACCACATCAAATAGGAATTCTTCTTCCTCGGGTGACAACTCTGAGTGTTGAATCCTGCTGAACTCAATTGGATCCCCTGCGTTCTTAAACTTCTCATGCTGGGAATGACGTGATAGAATACTGAATAAGATCTGCTCACGTGGCATTTCAAGAGATACAAATAGAACGTTATATCCCAGCTGCACAGCATTAGTATATAGGACTGACTTGGCTACGGTTGTTTTACCGAAACCGGAGGGAGCAGCTATTACTGAAATTGTACCCATCTCAAAGGAGTAAACAAGATTATCAATGGGTTCCAGGCCAGTTAGAATACCACGTGACCTGTTCTTCCTCTCCTCGTATAACTGCTTTGCTGGAGTTAGTTCCTGATCCGCATCTGTTGAAGCATTGTACTTGGTCATTACCAGAGACAGCTTATCCATCAAGTCAGCTGTCTCTTCTGTATCCTTGGTCTTTGCCAGTGCATCCTGGATCTCTGCTGCTACCTCTTTGGTGAGAGCGTTGGTATGCTCTTTCTCAATTAGGTTAATGATCTCAGGTGCGGAGGGAATAATGTCTGGCTTATCATACTCCTGAAGAAACGAGTAGTATTCTACGTAATGCTCATAAGATGGTACTTCACCTGTCTCTGTTAGTGCCTTGAGAATGTTCGGAATAATCTGGAATGGTTCATTACCACGCCAGATAGAGCACAAGCGATTACAGACATTGATCTTGTTCTCCAGAGAATCTTCACGATCAAACAAGTAAGCATATATTAGGTTAACATTCTGATTCATCAGTAGAGTCTTTCCTTAAACCGAATAGTCCATGTCTAAGTATACTAATAGCCTTGTCAAATTTGATCTCGTGGAACTCGCACTTACTTAGATACTTCTTAACTTCAGGTAGGTCAATATTTAATGAGCTCGAATGAAACCACGTTGTAGTGCCATCTGAGAGACGCTTCATCAAGAGCTGGTTGATCAGTTCTTCCTGACGCTTGTTCTTAAACTCTCCCTGCCCATAGGTTAACGCAAGGTGAGGCACATTAATCTGGTGTAGATTACTGAATCCCTGGTGAGCTTCATCCTCAAAGGCAACGTACACCAGCTCAAACACATTCATCTTTACATATGGCTTTGGATATATTAGGGATAGAGCGTAGCCCATTGCTCCATTCTGTTCCCTAAGTGTAACAGTTGAGTCGAACATAAAAACAATGTTATTAACTAAACCGAACTCTGCATGGGCTTTATCTATTTTTTCTCGTATCCAATCTGCTGGCATGGACATTGATCCATACCGTGTGACGTACTCCTTGATCTTTGCTTTCTTCACACAGAAGCATTCAACGTTGATTCCATTGAGAACTGTTACCTTGGAATCATTACATAGTTTACATTTAGGTTCCTTCTTGGCAACCTTAGGGATCTTTACTTTCTTGACCGCCACAGTAGATCCTTTCTCATTTTTATAATTGCATCTCGTGTAATCTCGCCCTCATCGGGCAACGGTTCAGCCTTGCCACTAAGTACCTTAAGAACAACACTCGAGAACAGTTTGATTAAGTTAAGTTTATACTCATCAATGGTGTTAGTCACTGAGAATATAGTAACCTTAAACTTATCAAATGCACTGCTCTCTCTTGTTATTCTACCCACAGTCTGTATAAAACTTCCAATGCTAAATGGCAATCCATAGAAAATAATTTCATCTGTCTTGTCAAAGTTGAGACTCATACCACCGGCATCAGTGATGATAACCACATCCCCAACCTTATGCTCATCCGCTATGTATCCCCTGTCCTCACCCTTGCTACTGCCATTGATGTACAATACATTCTTGTACTTACCCCTCAGGTAATGCTCAACAACAAGGCCGAGGCGGGTCTGTGTATGACGGAACGGAGTGAATATGAGAATAGGTTTCTTGTCAATGATAGTGGTAAGGTAGTCAATGAAGGACTTTTCCTTGGACGAGAGCAGCAAGTCCTTGTTCTCCACCCTGTCCTCAAGGGTGTTACTGGTGGTCTCAATAGCGTTGTCTACGTACAGCTGTAGGTCAGGGAGCCTCTGACTGAATATGCGCTCCTCATCATACTTGGAAATGATGCCTTGAGCCAGTTTACAGTACTGCTTTTCCTCATCCTCTGACAGAGGGATATCAATGATGTTGTAGACCAGATCAAGCTCACGCACAGTCCTTGTGTAATAAGGAGCAATGCGACGGGCAAGATCATCAAGGTTCTGATAACCAACCACTTCCTGCAGGACTCTGAAGTAGCTGACTCCTTTGGTGGTTTCATCCCACTCGAACAAACCCTTGCCCAGGCCACGGAATGTCTTTCTCCCAGGAAGATCCTTATGCAGCCATGTCTTGTACATATTAGGCTTTGTTCTACCATTCAAGTAGCGGATACGTTTCTCACTGCGAACAGTGTACTTCTCAAGGCACTGCTGCAGCGTTCCGAGTACCCCTGGATAGATGATGTTAATGATGTTGTAGATATCCTCAATATGATTAAGGATGGGTGTGGCAGTAATTAGCCATGCATACTGGGCATACTTGACAGCAGAGCGCACAGCAGCCCCTATTTGTGACTTAGGGTTCTTTGCTGTGTGCGCTTCCTCAACTACAAGGACGATCTGCTTCTTCCATATCTTGTAGATTATCTTAGAGAACAACTTGATTGAGCTATTGCGTAGAATGGTTACATCCCAGTCAACATCAATCTTATCCTGTGCCTCCATGTTACCTGCTAGATCCTTGTCATCTGCAGAGAAGCATCTGTGCTTGAGGCCAGGAAAGTACTTGATATCCCTAACCCAGGATGGAGCTGAGCTCTTAGTGGCTATGACAAAGAGATGCTTGTTAGGCATAGGGCATTCCTCGTATGAAGCAAGGCATGCAATGGTCTTACCTGACCCTGTTGGATCGGCAATGATCATCTTCTTCTGCTTAAGAAGCCTCTCCTTTGAGCTTACCTGGATTGGAGTTAGGGTTATTCCTTTCATAACTTGATGGTGTACTCTTTGACAGGCAACTCACAGTACACAGATAGTTCACAAGCTACCTCTACCGCCTTGCTTACACTGCTGCCCATATGTAGGGCTGCTAGAGCAAAGTCACGACCAGCTCCAATAGCTGAGTGTCCTGCAATTTCGTACACAAAAAACCCCTGAATATGAAACAGTTTTTTCTGGTATACAATAAGGTAGTCATTTACTATCTTTGGATCACCAATCTTATCATTCTTCCACTCAGCAAACTCAGCTAGAAAATTAATGTAGGAGCTTTCATCTGCGCGTTCAGGAGTGTGAGTTTTACAGAATACCTGCAGCAAAGCTGACTCTTCACAGATGCCTACGCTCCCAACGAACATATCATCAACCTGGAATAGCTTTGCAAATTTATCTGCTGACTTGCTTTGTGTTGATCCGTATACAATGATTGAGTCTGACGCAATTGATATCTTATCATCATAAATCTTGGCGGCTACAATGCTCATTGTTATCTCCTGTCTTAGTGCGCTACCCGTTTATAGTTCTCAACGATCTTGACGAACTTGTACTCTGCAATGCGTGTCTCACCCATGATATCAGATTTGCTAAATGCCAGAGCTTCCTTGTACGTTGGGCGAGCATCATAGAAATACCACGTGTCATCCTTACGACTTTTGATCTCAATAATAAACACGTTCTCCATTATTTACTCTCCTTATAGTCTAGTGCTTTCTGCACCACGTCTTTCAGTGATCCAACTGTGACCTTCTGAGTACCAGTAAGTGCTTCCCAATGGGCGAACTGTGCTTTGCTCCACGAGGATGGGTTACTAAAGTACTGTTTGGTAAGCATCAATGCTTCCTCCAGCACACGTTCCCTGCTCATCTAGCTCTCCTTATGTGTGATGATAACGATCTTCTCTGAGCCACCACAACCACAAAGGCATGTACGCTTGGATGGGCATTCAACTACCTTGAAGTCATAGCCCTCCGGAACCTGATCAGTAATCACCTTGGTGTCCACAATGATATCTTCAATGGCATAGATACCATTTTTAGCGAGATAGGGAAGCAGGGTCTTCATTGTAAGGATCTGATGCGGAGGGTGGTGTGACCCGTCATCAACAATGAAATCAACGTCCTTGCCAACGTTCTGCATTGCAGCCTCAAGTGAGGGAACGCTACCCTGATTGGCAATGAATGTCTTGATACGTCCCGCACTGAACATTGCCTGTGGGTTCATATCGAAGGCAAAGATGTCCGCATTGGGGAAGAACTCCTCCCACATGTACATGCTGGCACCAGTCTTGTACGTTGCATACATACAGGATGCAAGACCAACTCCGATCTCTAGTACCTTACGTGTGCTCTCACGACGATCCTTGAGCAACTCATAGTAGGCAACTGTGTATGAGTGAGGCTTGTCGATACAGTCACCACCTTTGTCAGTTCCATATTTTGAAGCAAGTTCGCACAGCGGTGTCATAGATTTCTCCTTAGATAGTCATCCATATAGATCATCATTTCTTTGTCTGATCTGAACTTCCTTTTTATCCCAAGGTTCTTTACTTCGCGCCAATACAGATTAATCTCTGCCTGTGATACAAATTCCCAGCAGAGTTTGTTTCTCCTGTCACATATATGGAGAGGCTGAACATTGTTTTCCCGCAAGCACTTGGGGCACATGACATACTCAGCCTCTCCCCTGGTCCTGTCAACCTTTGCCTTTGTCCTCTCCAGCTTGAGAAAGTACATGATGCAGCACTCAGGAATATTAGAGTGTAGCCCGAAAGCAATGTGGTAAAACTTGCCTACTTTTTCCACAGGCTAAGACCAGTGCTACCAACTACTTTCAGAATGAAGTCCTGAACCTTCCCCTCTGCAAGGAGATCTGAGAACTGATCAACAGGGATGTAAAGCCTCCCAACATCAGACCTAAGCTTCTTTGAGAGCTCCTTGCATTCCTTGAGTGTATAGAACTCCTGCTCAACACCAATAGATCCATCAGTTTTCTTCCACAGTATGAACCACACTAGGTTGTTAGAGCTAACACCTGTTGGCATGTGTGATCTCCTTTCCTGTACTTACTACTAAGAATCCAGCCAGTTACAGAACTTGTCAAAGAGGCTGAGCTTAACCTCAGGAACATACTTAGTAGGCTTCACAGGCTCGGGCTTTACGTACTCTTTGTACTGCTTGCAGTCATTGTTCTTATTGATATCAAAGCAGTTACCTGGTTTGCCACTTGCATCGAAGGGATTATGCGTAACTTTTCTGTAATTCAAATGTGTGCAGATAGCCTTGTAGTACTCTGAATTACTCTCGAGTCCATTATAATAAGAGTATCGGTGCTCATTATTACTTTCCTGTACCCACTTATTGTGTTTACAGTATTTACAGTACACACGCATAGTCTCATTACCGCCAAGGTCAACCAGTTTCATCCTGTACTCTCCTTTAGAGAAGTTTTCCCTATCCTATATTGTACCCCTACTCCAACCAGCTTTAAAGGTGTCTAGTCAAGATTGTTTATCAAGAGTAAAAGAAAAGCCAGCAAGAACCCATCTGCTCTTCCGCAGCATATACTTACAATACACAGAGCTAAGCACATCAAGTATACTACATCTAGTAATCGCCACATTAGTACCCTCTATCCCCATAAACTATAGCAGAATAACAATCATACCTATAGTATATAAGGAGACTGTCAGGATCTTTCCGGTACGACGGAAGTAATCCCACACTGCCTTAACCTCATGAAGCACCTGTGATCCCAGGTTATTCTCGGTTACATTATATTGACTTACAACGTCATCGTTCTCATCCATAAGACTATGTATATCGGTATTAGGATTCCTAGCTAGGCCAAGCTTAGGAATCAGGTCACCAAAGAACCCCCTACCATCAGTTACTCTAAACCCAAAGGAATGTACATCCTTAGGTTTAGGACACAGACCGTAGTTAACATAGTACGCACCACTGGCTATGTACTTCTCAAGTATCTCCTTAGCCCTTGCAGCAGCCAGTTTACCCCACATCCCGTACCTCTTGTACCCGTCCTTCTCTGTAACATAGTTATCAACTACGAACCTATACTGAGGAGTATCAATAAGCCCACGTGCTTTCTGTGAGCTAATAAGAGTGCAGCAAACGTGTGGTTTCTTACGGAGTTGTGCTACAGCCCAATCTCCGTCACCCAACCAAATGCTCCACTCCTTATAGTTATCTTCATACAATGGTTTTAGATATGGATCCTGACAACACTTATCACACAAGAAGCTACCCTTGTGTGTAGGCTCTCCGCATAACCTGCATAGAATCATGTCCGCTATATCTATCATACAACCTCCTAGTCCTGCTTGGGTGGTACTCCCAGCCCCTTGCGAACTTCAGCGTCAAACATTTCCTTTAGCTTCTTAACTTTTAGATCCCTAATATGTCGGGCTTTGTGTCCAAATTTCCTAAGGAAAGCAATCATCTGTGCTTTGCTTACGTAATAGGTCTGCTTCATTATACACATTCCTTTTCGGATACATCCATTGAGAGTTCTTCCATCTTCATCTGCCACATATTATAGATATCAACAACCTTCATGTTAAATGTAATAGTTGTAGGAACCCCATACTTTGATCTAAGCTCCTCCATCATCTCCAACCGTGTAAGCCTGTATTTACTTTTTCTGGCCATTGTTACACCTCCTATTTCTTACGGTGTGTATAACTATCTGTCCCACAAAGCTCTACTTTCTCTGATACCTTTTTACCACCCTTTACCTCAATAGACAACTGAAGCCACTCACTCAAAGCGTACTCAATAAAGTCAGTCATCACAGGCTCAACAACTTCCTGGAACAGTTTTTCCCACTCCTCTTTCTTGAACTGTTTTGCTATGTTCTTGGGTGTAAGTACTTTCTTGAGATCATCCTGTGCCTGTTTGACAAAGTTCTTCTTGAACTCGTCCTCACCAAAGTTGGAGATTAGGAGTCCAACTTGCCCACTCACCTTTTGAAGAGCACGTCTTTTTGCCTCTGCCCTAAGTTCCTTAGCTATCTCTTCTTCAATTTGTTTTGTGCCATATCCATCAGTAGCCAGTTTAAGTACACGTGCCTCATCAATTTTAAGTTTGAACTCCATTGTTATTCCCTCCTAGATACTTGTTTCGTTGGTTTCTACAATGCGCCGAAGATAACCAGCTTTCTCCTCTGAACTCTCAAACTTCAGCATACCAATGCTCTCAAGATCAATGAGGATACGGGGATCATCAATCTTCATTGCCTGTGCAGCTATGCGTTCCAGTGCCTCAATCACCACAAGGAACCCACCAGCTATCACAGGGTCATTCAATTTCTTAGCTGCAACCTGAATAATATTGGGTAGATGTGCACGTTTTTCCAAGTTAAACCTCCAAGGGTTTTTCCTTCTCAATCTCAA
>Ga0208958_1000077_pt1 | contig 133751 bp, 159 predicted proteins | sample RifOxyB1_FD_184032 | JGI IMG/M metagenome (GOLD analysis project Ga0208958, IMG submission 184032) | Soil microbial communities from Rifle, Colorado - Rifle Oxygen_injection B1 (SPAdes) | ecosystem: Environmental > Terrestrial > Deep subsurface > Rock core/Sediment | place: Rifle, Colorado...
AACTGGAATAACAATTGAATATTCTACCATCCCGATGCCCTCCAGTGAGGTTTTAAGTAACATCCATATTCATCAGCAAACTTTCTGTCAGCCATCTTAACAAACTCTTTTTTTCTCATAATATACACCATCAAATCTCTAGTTAATTTAGTTTCTAGCTTAATTAAATCTTCCGCTTCTCTTGCATAGCAATCTAACTCATCAGCAGACCATTTTTTAATACGATCTGAAGTAGTCTCAGAATAAGCTGCATAGTGTTCTTGTACTGTAATATTATTAGAGCAAGGAGTAACATTTCTTTCTGCATTAGCCCATGATCTTATTTCAATTTCTCTAGCTTTGTCAAGTGTCATTTTTTAACCAATTCTTATATGTGTACCAAATGTTCTAAATCTTCCTGAAGCTATTTCTTCTACTCCTCTTTCTCTTGTTAGTTCTATTAATTCTTGATGTACTATTTCTAATTCCATTCCGCCTTTTGTTTGTTCTAACATAACATAACAGGAGTCATTAATAATTATAGGAGTTCTATTAAATCTCTTCATACGACTAACCAAATCTTCGTACGAGTTTTCAGGTACTATTTTTAATTTATATTCTAGTGCCATTTTTTTATATTCTAGTGCCATTTTTTAATCTTACATTATCCTTTCTATTTTATTTGAAATATCTGCATCCATCATCCCATCAATTCTTTGCGGTAAAAACAATGGGCCTGTGCAATCCAATAAACCAGATAATACTTTTGTAGGTACATTTTTATAATATTCCATACTAATTCTAATAATATCTAGTGTGACTTTACTAACTTTTCTTTCTCCAGATTCTATTTTTTTTAATTGTCCTTTATATGCTTCGAGTTCTCCTTCTAACCACGCAGGACTTATTGCGCAGTAATTATAAAATAACATTAAACCTAGAAGACCATATTTTTTTGCAAATCTGTAGTCTGCAGCTAATGAGTTTGGTTTTAAATTAAACATTTGTTCAGTATGTATTAACTCATGGTCTATACTACTAAGAAAATCGCCTTCAGCTAAACCAAAACTAGATTTGTACACTGTTATTCGTGACTTTGTGCCTTTCAAAACGAAAGATTTTCTTGAAGTTGTCATTAAAACTCTAGATTCATCAAACTTATAAGATCCATTATTAACATATTCTCCATCAATATATCTTATATTGGAGACATAACGAGCAAACTCATCAAAATCTAATTCTTCAAGATATCTTTGTCTTAACATGGGTTCTTGTACTGCTTGTGTATAATCGACTGTCATTTTTTAGTTTTAAAGTTTGTCAACTAATGTTGAATATTCTGGAACTTGAACTGGTGCTAGTTGTGGTGGTGGGCAAGTTAGCCAGTTATAAGCTCTTTTTAATACATTTTCTCTTTCTAAAAGTTTAGGATCTTTATCTTTTATATATATTGAAGATGATAATGCTAATGTTTCTGCTGCTAAAGAAACGTAAGTAATAAACTCTTTAGCATCTATTGCTTCTTGATTAGCTACTAAATTAACTAAATCAACAACACATTTGCCTGTACATGCTGTACCAACAAGTAATGAATAAGGTCTTATCATATTAAACATGATTTTCCAGTTTTGATAATGTCTATTTGAAAGTGCTCTAGTGGTGTCAGTAGTATTCTTTTCATAGATTGGGTAAAATAGATTTTGTGTGAAATCTTGGCTAAGAAGCATAGCAGTGGGTAAACCAATAATGGAAAATGGGGCTACCTGAACGTCATTTAAACAACCTCTAGCATATATTGCGTAAGCCAATACATCTAAACTTAATCCAACTCTTGCTATCTTATATTTGCTCCAATCTCTAGTTCTATGCATGTGCCATCTGTGCACTTCACCATCTATTGCTTTAACAACTTGTGTTGGAGATTTCATTTTAATTCTCTATTAATGTACAACCCGACTCTTTACAGAATTTTCTGTCTGCAACTTTTTGAAATAATCTTATTCTATCTTTGTATAAATTATGTGTAAAATATCTTATTCTTCGGCTTCTAAGTAAATCTTCACCCGCTCTAGCGTAAGTATCTAACATATCAGCGGACCATTCATATGATCTACTTCTGGTTTCGTGCATGTAATTGCTTATTTGCGCTTCTTTTGAAAGTAAATCATTAGTGAATATTTTTCTATCTGTATGAGCTAATCCTTCTAAACTTCTTTTAGTTCTTTCATCCATTTTTTAATCCTTTAACTTGTCAACCAAACTAACTGCAAATCTTCTAGTTAATTCATCTTTCATTAGATTTATTCTTTCATAAAAATATATATAACTGCCAAAGGAGGAATTTAAATCATCTTTTTCTTCAAGCTCTTGTTCAACTCTAAATTCATTACCATAACGAATATATTGTTTTAGTTCATTAAAACTTAAACTTTCAGCTAACCATGTTGTTTGTTTACAATAGTCTAATCTTTCAACCATTCGCATTTGTGTATCTAGCACTGCGTCTTTCCATACTTGTTCTCTAGTAATTTTATTTTTGGTCATTTTTTATTAGTTTACATCCAGATTCAGCTGCATATTTTTCGTCTGCTGCTCTTCCGAATAAAACCATTCTTTCTATCAATAATTGATTAGCTAATAAATAACCACTGCAGTTACGTGTATTTTCTTTAATTCTATCTTCTACAGTTCTTGCATAATAATCTAAAGCTTCAGTAGGTAAAATACCTATTAGTCTTTCTGTTTCTTTTATATATTTTGACTCTCTATTTGTTAATAGATGGTCTAATGGTTGTTTTTTGTTCATTTTTGCCTCAAAAAGATAAAAATAGTAACATTTATAAATGTTTCCCATATCACCCTGAGTAGGTAGTAAAATGGACAGTTATGATTATAATGATAGAGAAAGAGAATACAGTAGAATAGAAAATAGAATCGAATCTATAGCTAATAAAATACGAAATATTCTTATTGTTGGCTCATTTGTAGGGATTTTTTTAGCAGGTGGTTATTCAATAAAGAAAGCACAAGATATTGTAGAAACGGATGAAGTTAAAGAATATTATGGTGCGGTAGAAACGTTAAGAAATTTAAATCAAGTTTTTGATAAATTTGCTCCTGATAATACTTATACAGTACATTATGCTAAAGATGATAAAGAAGGGTTAGAATCTTTTTTGCGTAGAAACTTTTTACCCACTAATTCAGCTACTTTAGATTCATTAAATGATTATAAAACACAAATATCGCAAGATGTTGAAAGAATGAAAAATACCTCAGAGATAAGACAATATCTTGATGAAGTTGATGAAAACGGATCCAATTTTATAAAATGGTCTATGTCTTCTCTTGGTCTTTGTATGTTTAGTTTTGCTGGTTGCGGTGCATATAAAGGATTAAAGTTAAAGAGTGAAAGAAAAAGGTTAGGTTTGGAACAATAAAATGAACAAATATACTTTAGCAAAAATAGGAAGGGGAATTGGTATAGCTGGAGTGGTTGCTTCTTTTATATATGTAACAAATCCTAAGGTAGATAACCCCCAGGAAAAGTATTTTATAACTGAAAGCCCAGCAGTAGCTGAATATTTTAGTACAGTAGAAACATTAAGAACTTTAGAAGGAATTGCTGATCAAGTAGTTAATAGTAAAGAACCTACATATTATGTTAGTTACTCAAGTCCACCGGGTTTAGATTCATTTGTTAAAAGAAATTTTTCTGGAAAACCCAGTCAAGCAGTACAAGACTCTTTAAAAAATTATATTATTGGTGTAGAAGAAGATATCGCACTTATGGAAAAAAAGTATGAGGATGATTTAAAAGAACATTATGCAGGAGTTGCAAAATTAAAGGAATTAAGAGCTAAAGAAGATAACGAAAAGAGAAGAAACAAGGGTAAGGCTTTACTTGGGTTTTTGGGTTCTGCGGTTTTAGCAGTATCATGCAAAGCTTATTTAAGTCATAGAAATAGCGAAATAGAACAATTAAAGGAAAAAGATCGAATCCAAAGACTTAAATAATAAAGATAATCAACAAAAATGGAAAAAATAAACATGAAAAAAGGTATCAAAAGCAAAAGTGTTAGTGTTTTTCTAACATTAATGGTAATAGTGACTTTAGTTATGCTAGGGCCAGCTTCAGCTATATCTTTGAATTTAGCAGCTCCAAATAATGCAGTACAAGGTCAAGATGTTTCATTTTCAGTTAATATGGAATTAAATTATCCAGATCAATATTTACCTATTGCGTTCACAGAGTTTGTTTTTACAGGCCCAAATGGTTTCCAAGAAACTTGTAAAGTTTACAATGATGGAAGCTATACAGATTGTTCTTTAGACTTAGATGTTGATGTTATATTTAACACTGGTTATGGTATTGGTGATAGATTAAGTTATGGTTATGGTTACAATTATGGTCAAAATTATCAATATTTTGGCTATGGATATGGTTATGGTTACGGAAATTATGAAAACGGTTCAGAAGCTACATATAATATAATATGGCACACACCAGCAGATGCAAACGCCGGTGACTATCAAGTTAAGGCAAGAATGCATGTTGTGCAAGCTGATTATTATGATCAAATACCTTATGATTATTGTGACGTAATGTTTGGAATGTATCAAGAATGGTTTTATCAAGTTGGAAGCAATATGTCTTATTATGATCCTGAATTAGATTTAAATGTTGACGGAATTGTTGATTTACAAGATGTTGGTATATTTTCACAAAATAATTCCGCTGATAGTGTTATGTATGGTAGATTTGAAGAGTTTTTCAGAATACCAAGAGAAAATAATAATATTAATAGTTATTTAGATGTTTTCCCAGAGGATGAAGGAGATGGAATACTTAGTTTATCTGATGTTGGAGTATTTTCAAAACATTATTATGGTGAGCACAATGAATCTTGGTGCGCTGTACAATTAACTGGTTACAATGAAAAGAAATATGAAATTTATGAATCTGACAAAGAAAGTTTTGAAATAACAGTTCCAAGTCAAGCACAAACAAGTGGCGGAAGTTCTGGTAGAAGAAGTGAGCTTACTTCAGATGAGGAGATTATTGAAATTAATCCAGTTGATGAACAAAATACAGAAGGAAATAATGTAAGTGGAAATGGTGGAAGTGTTAACAACGAGGATTCAACTAATCAAGAAGAAAGTACAAATATACTTGGTGCTATAACTGGTGCAGTTACTGGTTTAGGAAGTGTTATTGGTTTGGGAAGTACGCCATCTTATTTACTTGCTATATTCATTTTATTGATGATAATTCTAGTTGTTTCTAGAAAGATGAAAAAGAATTAAATTTTATGTGTTATTTTTATACTGATGTTTAAGATTATATTGATGTTAAACCTAATCTTGTTGTATACTTTAATACCCCTCTAATTTATATATAACCCCTTACCCTTAAAGAGATAATATAATGGCAAAATTAAAAGATAACGTAGACAAACTAAACGAACTACTTAAAAACGGTAAAATTGTAGAAGCCTTTGAAAAATATTACAACGTAGATGTAGCTATACATATTGATGGAAATCCTCCTATAACTGGAAAAGAACAAAAGAGAGAAATGATATTTCTTCAAGATATAGAAAAATTAAATAAAGCTGAAATAAAATCAGTTACTTTTAATGAAAATATCAATGTTTCAATGACAGAATGGGAAATACATATTGAAAATAAAAAGGGAGAAAAGAAAATAATCTATCGTGTAAATGTTCAACAATGGAAAGACGATAAAGTAATAAATGAAAAATTATATTTTTGCGGTGATCAGAAATTTAAAGTGGAAGTTTAATAATATAATCTTATTTACATCAACTATTAATCCTAGTGTTTTTTTGTAGTATGGAGTCATACTGCTCTAGTATATAAATGATTTAACCATATTTATTAATATGAAATTTGTTCTACTCGTAATATGCATTCTAATGTTTGGAATGGTTAGTGTAGTTTATAGCGTGAATGCACAGGAAAATACTAGTATTCAAGTAGAAAATAATGTTTCAAATAGCTCTAAAGATGAAACTGAAATTATTGTATATGATGTTGCTGATGAAGTTCTAGAAAAAAATAATGTTTCTGATTATGTAAACATTTCTGACTCAACAAATATTTCTAAACCTGTAATTCCTTCTGATATAACAAACAATTTTGATTCTGCATTACCTGTTGATATGATTAGTACTGGAGATTATTCAATTAAGCTTAATGGAGTCTCTGGAAAAGTTACAATAACAAATTCCACAGGATTAGACGGTTTCTCTGAAGCAACATGGAACATTTGGGTGAAACAAGATTCATATGTAAGTCTTGCTCCATTATTTTCTAAATATGCAACAGGAACTGGAAAAAGAGCGTATATTATAAGGACTTCAAATACTAATTCAATTTCTATAATTCTTTCAGGTGATGGAAATACAATAGAAACTGATACTTCAATAACAAACAAAGCGTGTGGAATAACTAGCAATAGTGAATGGACAATGATAACAATAACCTATGATGGATCAAAAATAACTTATTATAAAAACGGAATATTTTGTGATGAGGATAATACTTCAATATCAAGAATAAATACTTCTCCAATACCTTTGACAATTGGAAATTATGGTAGTACTTATTTGAATGGAATTGTAGATGATGCTACAATATATAATAATAAACTCTCGGCAGAAGAAGTCTCATACTTGTATAGTGAAAGTCCACATAAAAATATTCAAATCCCAGTATTAGTGTATCATAGATTTGGTGAAAATGCAACTCAACGTGATATAATCACACCAGAGAATTTTGATTCACAAATGGCTTACATAAAAAGTATTGGGTTTACTCCTATAACTGTTTCAGATTATAATAACTGGAAAAACAACAGGTTTACTATGCCATCTAAACCAGTAATTATTACTTTTGATGATGGTCATATTAGTATTTATACAAAAGCCTTACCAATAATTAAAAAATATTCCTTAGTTGGTACATTGAATGTAGTTACAAATTATGCAAATGGAATAGAAGGTGGTCCAGATTATATGCATGAGCCTGAAATAAGAGCTTTAACTAGTATGGGGTGGGATTTGCAATCTCATTCAGTAAATCACACAAATCAGTTACTTCTCTCGGAATCTGACTTTAGATATCAATTAGAATTTTCAAAGCAAAATATAACTGCTAGTACTGGAAAGGTTCCTATATCATACACGTTCCCATATAACTCTGCAAATTCTGCTTATGTAGCCATATGTGGGGAGTATTATTCATTGTGTTGGTCAAAATCTGTAAGTCCTAGTACTCCTGCTTATATAACTAAATATACTGATGGAAAAACATATAACAGTTTGAAAAGAATAAATATCTATAATGATACAGATATAAGAACGTTTCAAAATATATTTTTAAAACTTATACCTAAAACTCCTGTTGCATATTCTCCTGTAGCAAAGTGGGGCATGGATGAAGGAGTAGGAACAATAACTTATGATTATTCAGGAAATTTCCATCACGGTCAGCTTAGTTCAGGTACTTCGTGGTTAGTTGTTCAATAATTGATTATAGATTAACGCTTGCCAAGCACAACCGAAAAAGATATATTATAATTAAAACCTATGATATTATGAAATTTATTTCAAAAAAAGAAATATTAATTGATAAGGAACTTTCTGAGTTAGATTTATTCACATTAGATTTTATTAAGATATTAAAAAAATATACAAATTATGTGATTGTTAGTGGTTATGTTTCTATATTATTAGGCAGATCTAGAGTGAGTGAAGATGTAGACATAATAATTCCTAAACTGGATTTTAAAAAATTTGAGTTATTAGCAGATGATTTAAAGAAAAATAATTTTTATTGCTTAAATAATGAGAAAAATAGAGATATATATGATTACCTAGTGAAAAATACCGCAGTTAGATTTGCCAAAAAAAATACTGTAATTCCTAATATTGAGATTAAGTTTGAAAAAAATAAATTTGATAAAATTTCTCTAAACAATACTATTAAAGTTAAAATAGAAAATTATGAAATAGTCATATCACAATTAGAACTGCAAATAGCATTCAAAGAGAAAGTTTTAAAATCTCAAAAAGATATGGAAGATGCAAGGCACATAAGAAATGTAGCTAATGAACATTTGAACTTCGAGCTGATAGATAGTTATAAGGTGATGTTAAATGAGTTTTATTGAAAAAAATAATAAAGAAAGATTAGATTTTGTAGATAAATGGTCAAAATATGTATTAGAACATGATGATAAAACCTGGTCTAAGCAACAAAACGTTATAATAAACTCAGGTTTAAAATCGGCAAAAATGACTAAAGAAGAGTATTTGAACATGAAAGAGAAAACTCAATCATAATTAAAATACGCTTGCCAACCACCAGGAAATTGTTTATAAATTAGTTTTAATTGCTTGAATTAATGGATTTAGAACAATTAAAAAACAATCTAAAAAATTACAAAAAAGAGGAGATTATATTTAAAAGACATGCATTAAACTCTATTGCATTAAGAGGAAGCTCAAAAGAGTTTATCATTGAACATTTGTTAAATCCAGTTAAATTAGTAGATTTTGAAGAACAAGGTTTAGATAAATATAAGTTAATATTTTATATTAGTAACTCAAAAACGATGATATTGCCTGTTGTTTTAAAAGAAAAACGTTTATATATCTTAACGTTTATTATGAGATATAGGGCTTGGAAAAAATTAGTTGAAAGGGGAAAAAATGAAAAAAACGGTTTATTATGAAGCAGAAGATGATATCTTATTCGTCCATAATGGATATAGTGACGATGAAAAATTTAAAGGGAATATAGATATTGGAGATTTCATTCTTGACATTTCTAACAAAGGCAAAATTAAAGGAATAGAGGTATTGAATGCATCCGAAGTTCTTAAGCAGTATGGATTAACGCGAGAGGTGCTAGTTGGATTGAAGGACGCTATTTTGTTGGTTAGAATGTATAAAAAAGCTATTCATTTGAGTATTAATTTTATATTTGACGAAAAAGAGATTCCTGCTTTGGTAACTGTTCCGTTAGAAGAAGCAATTGCTTGAAAAAGAATTAAATAACGTCTTGTCTGCCTAGTTTTTCTTTAAATGCAGTTAATCTTGATTCTAAAGGTAAATTGAAACCTATGTTCCACCAATCTTGGTGACTTCTTATAAAATTTTCCATAACTCTGACTTGAGCTTCTAGACCATATGCAGGGCAATTTGCTAATCTTTGTTTTGTTATTGCAAGAAATTGTTTAATAAACTCCATTCTTTCTTTAGTTTCATCTGTTGCTAGTTTTGCCGCGCTTCTGCCAAAAGAAACATCTTCGTGAGGTAAACCGAAGTTTAAATTTATTGGTAGCTCTCTTCTAGTATGTTCGCCGTTTCTGAACTCCAAATATCTATCATATAATATTGTATAGTTAAGATCTTCAAAAACTCCATATCTGCTCATAAATAAATGAAGATAATCCGCATATGCGCTTAAACCGTTTCTTGGCCAGGACTCAACTCTTTCTTGTGTTTGCTCATGATATGAAAAATTTCCTTGAAGAAAATCATAAACTTCTGCTAATGCTGCTTTTTCTGCTCTTTCAATAAGCTGTTTCATTTTTTTAACTAGAATAGCGAAAGGAGTATATTTATAAATATTTCTGAGATTACTTTAAACAAGCGTAAAATGAATGATTTAGTTAAAAGAACCAATAGTTATGAACGTATTACAGATATGTTATTTTTTGGTGCATTTGCGAGTTATATTCTTTTTTTAGGCAATCAGTTGGTTATAACAGATAGAAGAGCACATCCTGAAGATTATGTTAAAACAACTGAAGAGGTTAGAGAATATCTAGATCTACGAGAAAAAATAAATTATATCAATATTCAACCAAATTATGTAGAAGTTAATCATATTAAACTGGGCTGGAATGTTTTTTTAGTGAAAATTTACCAAATGAAGAACATGTTAGTGGTATGAAAGAGTATATTGAAGATGTTGAACGTGTTAGAAAAACTAAAGATAGGTTAACTGCTCCACTTGCAGGCATTCTAGCTTTGTGTTTAACTGGTTTGTTAGGTTATAATAAAATGATAAATCGGAAATAAATAAGAAAAAAAGATTAAGTCACATATCGACTAACTTTAATTCTAATGAATTTTTAATTTTTTGTTCTTGATAATCGGGATTAATAAGGATTTTAACAGTTTCTAATTGTTTTGCAGGATTTATTTCTTGCGTTACTAAAAAACCTGTGGCCCATAAAGCAAAAGCAATGCCATAAGTAGCATGCGCAACAATCTTTATAGCTCTTTGATAATATGGGACTCCTAGCTCTCTATCTTGGTATCTTCCATCATTAATATACTTACAATAAGTTACAAATGGTAAATTAGTTAATATTTTGTCTACTATTCCCATATTTTTAGTTATTAAATGAGATTAATAAGTGTTTTGATGTCAATTTAGAAGTTTGGTAGGGAAATCTTTATTAAGATTAATATAAATTTTATGGCCATGCAAGATCAAATTTTAGATATGTTATTAAAAAAGGATGAAATTACTTGGCAAGAACTTATTTATGATTTAGTTAGAACTGAACAAATGGATCCTTGGGATGTAGATTTAAGTTTGTTAGCCAAAAGATATTTAGATATTGTTAAACAATTAAAGGAAGTTAATTTTTTTATATCTGGAAAAGTTGTTTTGGCAGCCGCTATTTTGTTAAAATTAAAGTGTAATAATTTAATATCTGAGAAGATTGCTGATTTTGATAGTCAATTATTTTATACTGAAGAAGAAGATGTTGAGCAATTAGCGCAAGTTGCTTCTAGTACACTTGAAAATCCAAATGTTAGATTAACAATAAAAACACCACAAACAAGAAAAAGAAAAGTACAGTTACAAGATTTAATCAAAGCACTAGAAAAAGCTTTAGATATTGATGAAAAAAGAACAATTAGAAGAGAAAGATTTGAAATTGTTCCTGAAACAATTAAATTACCAGAAAGAAAAATAAATATTGGAGATAGAATTAGAATTGTTTATAGCAAAATTAATGATTGGTTTAGAAATAATAAAGTTGAGGTTAGTTTTGAAGATTTATTAAATGAAGGCAGTAAAAGAGATAAAGTTTTGACTTTTATTCCTTTATTACATTTAGAAAATGATAGAAAAATAAATATGAGGCAAGAAATAGCTTTTGAAAAGATTTATATAAGCTTAAATCAGGAGTTGGTACAAGATGAAAGTTTTAAAGAAAATTAATGCGTTTTCAGCTGCGAAAGTTTTAGGTATACTTGGTTTGATAAATGGAGTATTGTTGTACATAATTTTAAAGTTAACAGGAGATGTAAGTGCAGCAGCAATGACAGCAACAGATGTGTTATTGCTTATTTTTGTGCAAGGAATAACTTGGTTTGCGGCTGCGTTCGTTGTAGCTTTGTTGTATAACTTATTAACTAAGTATATTGGTGGTATTAAGTTAGAGCTAGCTGACCATGAAAAATAAGATAAAGAATTATTTTAAATTTATTTTAAATTTTTTCTCAATTTTAATAGAAGTTATAAAAAAGACTTTTAAGAAAGTTTTAAAAAGATATTGAAATCTACTATTTTATGGTTGATGTTTTAGAAGAAAAGTATCACGTGGATGTTTGTAAACAGTGTGGTTTGACTTATGTTACTTCTCAAGTTTATGAAGTAGTTGAGAGAAATGGAGAAATAAGTAGAACTGAAGATAAATTCGACTGCCCACATTGTTTGGAAGATTTATTAGCTAGAAAACTTTTTAGTCAGCTGAACTAAAGTTAACATTTCTTCTTTACCCGAATCCATGTTTTTTAACTTTAACTTTTTTAGTTTGAGTTCTTTTTCGCCAATAAACAATACATAATTTATTTTTTTAGAGTTGGCATAATCTAAAGCTTTGCTTGGTTTTCCAAATATTAATGAACAATTAATATTATTTTTTCTTAGCTCTTCAGCAATTTCGAAAACTTTTTTATCTTCTGATAAAGCAACGATTAAAACATTATTTTCTTTTGTTTTTAATTCTGCAAGTTTGTTTAATCTATCTAAACCAAAGGAAATTCCTGTGCTTTGTATATTATTAACTAAGTAAGAGCCACCAGCGCAAATTGTTTCTTTCATTTTAGATGATTTTACTTCAAAAATTGTTCCATTGTAATATGATAAGCCACGAGCTAAATATGGTTGAAAATTAATTTTTATTCCGTAATTGGAACAATATTTTTTTAATTCTTTTATTTCTTTGTAGGAATCATATTTTTCAAAATAAGTTTCTTTTTCATTGAATATATCTAGAACTTTTTCCGCTTTGAATTTTTTTAGATTATTTTTAATTTCTTGTTTGGATAATTTATCTAACTTATCTATTTCTCTTATTACTTCTTCTTTGTTTTTTATTCCTTCTTTTTCTAAAATTTCATTTAATAGTTTTCTATTATTAATATTAATTATAGGATCTATGTTTAATTCTTTTAGTGCATTGTAAGTTAAAATTAAAATTTCGGCTTCTTCTTTTATACTAGAACCAATTATATCAATGTCACATTGTGTAAATTGTCTAAATCTGTTAGATGAAACTGGTTCATCTCTGAATACTTCTGAGATCTGGAACCTTTTGTAAGGTAATTTTTTATCTTTTGCTATTCTTTTTAGTTGGAATGTAAATTCATATCTTAAAGCTAGTTTTCTTTTACCTTTATCATTTAATTTGAAAATATCTGAGACTGCTTCATCTTCTGAATTATTTCCTTTTACAAATTCTTCATATTCAATTACTGGGGTTTCCGCTGGTTCAAAACCGTAAAGAGAGAAATATTTAATTAAAACTTCTTTCACTTTTTGACGTTTTATAGCTTCTTCGCCAGTATAATCATTAAATCCTTTTACCGTTTCCATCTTATGTTCTCCTAATATCCTTTTCTATTAATATATTTTTTTTACTTGGATTAATACCTAATCTTTTGTATAATTTTTTTGCTCTTGAGTTAGTATCTACTATTCCCATTAATTTTTTGAAACCTTTTTTTGAATATGTCTTAGATATTTCATTAAGAACCCAAGTGCCTATTCCTTTGTCCGTATAGCCTTCTTTTATCGCTATTTCTTCGCCAAATGCTATGTCACCCGGGCAGAGAAAATTTGGGTTGATACAAATAAAACCCACTAGCTCTTGGTCTGCTTTGATTGAATATAAATCATAGAATTGATAAAAAAAACTTATCTTCTTTAGTGACTTGTTTATTGTCCAAGATTCATTGTAAGGAGGTTTTGAAAATTCAGTCATATATATCTTAGCAATTGTTCTTATTTCGCTCTTTTTTGTTTTAATTAAGCTTAATTTCATTACTAAGATAAATAAGTTTATTGTTTTAAATACCTTTTGATAATAAAGGGCGGTAGCCGGGAATTGAACCCGGTCCTTAAGAGCCACAGTCTTATATTCTACCGTTAAATTACTACCGCCATAGCTAAAGCTAAATGCTTTTAATTTTGAAGAAATAAAGTTCGCACTATCAACAATGAATACAACCAGCACCGTTTGTAGATGCCTTATCCTCGATTGTTATTTGTGCCATAAAATTATCTTAATTGAATAATATTTAAAGGTTTCTATATCTAAACAAAGTTTTGAATTCTATTAATTTTTTCATAATTGCAGGTATAAATCCATAAAATGTAATATTTTTGTAAGTGAAAATTGCATTTTTTGAACCTAAGCTTATGACCATTGGTCTTTTTTTTACAACATATTTTTCTAAAGTATTATTTTTTTCTAAATTAATTAAATTTTTTATTGTTAGTAAAGCTTGTTTTTCAGCCGCTTGCGCAGTTTTTTCTTCCTTTATATTATTTACGTCGCCAACAGCAAAAATATTATTAGAAAATTGTAAATATTCGTTTACTTTTATAAATTTTTGATCATCTAAATATTTTTTCTCAATAAATTGTGAGTTTGGAGTTATTCCTGTGGCAATTAAAACAAAATCAGAGTGAAATTTATTTCTATTATTTGTTAATAGTTTATTATTTTTATAATTAATTACACGCTCGTTTAAAATTAAATTTATTTTGTTTTTCAATAAAAATCTTTTCACAATATTTCTAGTTTTTTCAGTTTGCCTGGGTAAAATATCTTGATTATTATGTATTAATGTTATAGTTTTATCTTTATATTTTTCTTTCATGTCTAAAGCAGTTTCAATTCCTACAACTCCAGCACCAATGATAGATATAGAATTTGATTTTTCTATTTTAGAATTATAATCTTCTACTTTTTCTATTCTTTGTGGGATAAATATATCTGTTTGTTTAAATGGAGTATTATAACTAGAACCAGATGAAATAACTAAATAATCAAAACTAATTTTTTTATTATCTTGTAATTTTACTAAATTATTTTTTAGTGAAACTACTTTATTTATTACAATTTTAGAATTTTTTAAATAATCACTATGTTTTATTTGAATTTTAGAGATATATTTTGGATTAATTAAAGCTTTAATTATACTCGGAGTAAATTCAAAATAATCTTTAGAATCTATTAAAGTAACATTAAATTTATTCTCTAGTTTTTTGGCTATTAATGCGCCAGCAAATCCGCCACCAATTATTACTAAATTTTTCATTTTAAAAAAAGAAAAAAATTAATTGCTTACTTTTTTACCGTATCCTAATAATAATAACATAGATACTAAGTAAACTGAAGCAAGTTCACCGCCGTTTGTCCATGGCGCAATTCCTTTTGGCAAATGTGCTAATATCAATGCTACAATCATATTTATTGCTCCGAAAAATGCAGCATATCTAACAAATACACCTAAAGCGATTGCTAAACCACCTACTAATTCAACGGTTGCAGCTATTATTGCTAAAAATAATGGTAAACCCATACCTGTTGCGAATCCTGCTATACTTCCATCACCTATTATTCCAAATTTCTGGGCACCATGTACAGCAAACAATATACCTACAACGAATCTGAATATTAAGTAGAATTGTGGTGCGTATTTTTTTGCTTTAAATCCTTTTAGAATTTTAATCTACCTCCTGTGTTAAACAATTATTAAATTTTTAGACCTTTTATAAAGTTTATGCAGAAGAAGTAATATTTTATAATAAATAAGCAACTATCATTATACTTGCATCTGCAGCCATGTGTGATAATATTGATATTAACAATCCTTTATTTTTTCTAGCCAATTGTCTCCAGAACCAAGCAGCTATTGTTAAAATTATAAATGCTAGTATTAGCCAGTACCAGTTTAAAAATAAAGCAAGAACTAATAAATGATAACCTGAGAAAATAAAATCAGTTAAAACTAATCCTTTTTTTGAACTTCCTAAGTAGCCTCTCCAATAAAGTTCTTCAAACCAAGGATTTATTGTTGAGTGATATATTACAAAGATTAACCATAAACTACCAGACAATCCTAATGATAATAAAACTGGGTTTAGATTAGAAATTAAGCCTGAATATGGGGCTAAAAAATAAATTATTAAACCGCCTAATAAACCAAATATAATCGAATATATTGTTAATTTTAAATTAAATCCCTTAAACATTGTTTTCCAAGAATTTAATTTTTTGTTGTAAACTAAGACAGAAATAATAAGAAAATGATAAATCAAAAAAGCGAACCATGCACTTTTTAATAAATATAAACCTATAATCATAGATATATATGGAACAAGTAATGCGAACACCATTATTATTAAATTAGCAGCTTGTTTTATATATTTTTTGATAAGAAGGAGGATAAGCGGGAGTCGAACCCGCCTCGTTCGAGCCACAGTCGAACATTCTACCGATGAACTATTATCCTCATTGACAATAAAAATGTTAAATAAATAATATATAAAAGTATTGTTTACTCGAAATTATGATCTTTTTTTAATGCTAGTTCCACTTGTTGACTTATGGATCTTTTCATATAATTTTCTGCGAAATGAAAGAACATTATTGAGAATAAAGTAGTTAATAATATAGCCATAGTTCTTATGTCAATATAAGGACTAAGAATACCAAATAGCATGAAAAATACAGTAAATATTCCAAATATAATTGTTATTTTATTGTGCATTGTAAGTTTGGGAATAAACAATCATTTATTTGCTTTTCTATTAATGATGTAAGGAATATATGCCTGAAGTTAGGGCTATTGAAGTAATAGTTAATGCAGCTACTAGCGATAATCTTTGTGATCTGCTTGCATTGTAAATCTCTGAAGATATACGTTCATGTTTATCTTCACATAATAAATCACGGTAAGCATGTTCTGAATATGTTGATATGCCTCCAGCAACATAAGCAAAACCAGTTCTTGCTAAAGTGCCGTATATCATTTTTAAAGATGAAACATCTTGATCAGAAAATTGTTCTGCTATCCAATATGAAGGGAAGCATGAAATTCCAGTGAGTATTGCAGCATTTAGTCTATCGTGATTGTGTTGTTTACTTTCTTTTGATTTTGTAGTTATACCTTTTCTTTTTCTAGAATAATCTCTTATTAGTCTTGTTAATTTTTGTGCTCCTAGATAACCTGTTACAATTCCTACACCTCTTGTTTTTAATGAAATATCTTCAGAAATACCGACTAATAGTTCTAAACCTGCTATAATTGGTACAGATGCAGCTAAATTTCCAGTCGTATCAACGAAATGATGCGTTAATCCTGTTGTAAACTTATTTTTCATAAAAAAGCGAAAGAAATGATGTTTTTAAAGATTTACTTTAGTCTTTAAGTAAAGGGATAAATCTTGATTTCTGTTTCTCAGATATTTCCATTATTCTATACTCTCTTATTACATCTGAAAATTTTGCTTTAATATCGTTTAATATTGATTTTAATTCTAAGAAACCTGAAACTTGAAGTTCTATATCTATATCCTCATCACTACCAATCTTTTCATAATAATAAATTATATTTGGATGTTCAGAAATATAATATTTTAATCCATTTCGTTTTTCTTCTGATAGATTATGCAACATGAAAACCATATTATAAATGGTATAATCTAAATTTTTTATATCTATAGTGGGTTTATATCCAACTATTACTTTTTTTGATTCCAATTCTTTTATTCGAGTGATTATTGTTTTTGGGGTTAAATTCAATTTTGAAGCAAGATCTATGACTCTTGCTCGTCCATCATTACATAAGATTTGCAATATTTTTAAATCGATGTTATCTATTTCTACCTTTTCTGGTTTTGATATAAACTCTGTCTTATGTTTATTTGTTTTTTTTAAAAAATATGAATTTGAAAAATAAAATGCCCTAGACACAAGTGTTAGTTTTCTGTTGGGTAAATAATTTGCATAATTCCTCATTAATTCTTCCCATAAAAAATTTATTTCAACCATAGATTTTGAGATTATTATTGCTTCTATATTGTAACTCCCTTCTATTGAAGCTAACCAAGAGACCATATCTTTAGCTTTTAAAAAATCTATTATCTCTTTTTCTTTTTGAGGAGTTGTGTTTTGAAAATTTAGTGATAATTTAAACACCAGATATCCTAATTTTGTGACATCTATTAAAGCATGAAATTTTTTTATTATCCCTACCTTTTGTAAATTATTAATTCTATATGCAATTGAATTTTTATTTAGTCTTGTCTTTTTTGCTAACTCGTTGAATGATTGTCTACTATTAATTGAAAGCTCGTAAAGTATCTTTTTATCCTTTAAGTCTAATTTATATGTCATATTAGTATATTATTAACTTTTAATATATAAATATTTCTATTTTGGATTAATTTTGTGTAGAATATTTAATATATATAGTCTAGTATATACTATTAGTAAGGTCACGTCTTAGACCAAAAATCGGACAGGAGAACAAGATGAAAACTAAATTAAGAAATAAAGTAATATCTGGAATCTTTGGGTTGACAGGAATATTAGTTGCTAGTGCTCCTGGATTTGCTCAGAATACAGACAGTGTTAATGTAAACGCAAATATCCGTGCTCAGGAAGAGTTAGTTACTACAAGAGTAGGAGCTCAATCTGGTCCAATAACCTTTAACGGTTATAACATCGAAAGGGCAGATGGAACTAATGAAACAGGTAGTCACTTAGTTTATACAGACAATATAGTATCTGAGAATATACCTACAGGTTTTTGGTTAAGAGGAGTAGACTCCGGAAAGGATCAGGAAACTCAAACAGGTTTGGACTTCACTCTATCTGATAGCGAAGGGAACTCACACTATATTATGCCAGCTTGGATTACATTTGGTGAAAACGGTTTCGACAGCTTTGGTGTTTTTGCATTAGGTAACCAAAAAGTTTCGAGTGAACATACATTAGATTATGGAATAGCTCACTTTTTTAATACGAATGCAAGAAACACACATGCAGAATATGCTTCAATAAAAAATGAAGATGTTGGTGTAAGTGTAGGTAGAGATTATGACGGTCGAATTAGACCTGCAGTAGGTTTCACCGCTGGTAACATTGGTGGGATTGTATATGGTATACACAACTTGGAAAATAGAGATTACTATGTAAGAGGGATGGTTGCTCAAAACCCGGGAAATGTAACAAGCCCAAATGGAACTAAAACTATTGGTGAAGTTTTGACTTTAGATGCATATACTGCTGAAACATACCCTTACTTTTCAGGAATTGCTGGAAAGTCAAGAAGTGGATTTGCTTTGGAAGGAATAGTATCTAACCAAAATGACAAGAGAGATGACCTTGTTGAATTTGGTTATAACTTGGGTAACGGTGTTGGTATAAGCGCAGGTAAAAAATGGGACTCAACAGGAGAACATTATATTGGTAAGATTTCATACCAATCTGATAAATTACTTGCTGAATTGAGATTAAAAGAAAATGCTGACCCAGAAGTTTACGCACAAGTAAAAGGACTTTCCTTTTAATTTTTTATTTTTATGTTAATAACTTCTGAGTAGTTACAAAAACGAAAGATTTATAAATTGAAGAAATATCAAAAAATATCACATTTATGGAGGATAATAAAAATGGATAAATCAGTAAAAATTGGGGCATATGTTGTTACCTTCTTGGTAGGTATGCTTGGGGGAATTAAAAGTTATAAAATATCAAGTCCACTTGTAATTCCAAATGTAACTAAAGTTGAAACTTACTCCGTTGTTCCAAGTAAACTAGAGATTGAATGTGAAGATTTAGATAGAGATGGAATACCAGAAACATACGTTGGATATGATGGAAAAAGATATATGTTTAATCTTGATGAATCTGGAAAACCAGTTATTCAAGAATATTTTGTTGAACCGGCTAAAATTATTTCAAAATAATAAAATTTTAATTTTTTATTTTTAAATTTCTTAAGAATTTTGAAAAGTTACCTTCTACTGTTTCATTGAATTCAACACCAATTAAATTAGCAGCCATTTTTTTGTATGCTATAGCGCTTTTGCTTCTTGGATGAGTAAAAACTACTGGGTCTTTTCTTAGTAAACTTTGACGTATTGCTTTATCGTGAGGAATTACTGCTAATATTTGTTTGTCAAGTATTGTTTGTAAGTTATTAAATGGGATGTCTCCTTCACTACCAGTTTTAGAGACAACTACGCCACGAATATTCTTACCGAGAGATTCTGCTATTTTTATTGTTTTTAATGCATCTGCGACAGCAGGTAATTCTGGATTTGTAACTATAATTAATTCTTTTACTGCTTCCATCAAAGAAAGAGCTTCTTTTCCTAGGCCAGCTGCACCATCTATAATCACTATATCTGCTAGTCCATCTAGTTCAGGAAGAATATTTTTTAATTTTTCTGGGCGTATACCTTGTAAATCTTGTATTGATAATCCACCAGGAATTATTTTTATTCCGGAAGGATGTAAGTACATTGCTTCGACTATTTTGTTTTTACCTTTTAGAACATGATGCAAATTTATAGGAACTATTGGTGCACCTAAATGTAAACCTACATTTGGTGTTGATAAGTTAGCATCTACTAATATAACATCTCTGCCTAGATAATTTAAAGCTGCGCTCAGATTAACTGATGTTGTTGTTTTTGCAACTCCACCCTTCCCAGATAATATTCCTATGTAATGTGTCATGATATATCTTCCTCAACTAAAGAAACAAATTCTTTAGTTTTTTCAAAGAAATCCATAACTTTAGGAACATCAACTTCATAATCTTTGTCAGGTTCTATTTTTGATATCATAGTAACGTGTTTTCTATATTCTTCACGTCTGTCAAAATCAGAGTTTTCAATTTTTTTCATTAAAAAGTAAGCATCAATGTGAGGTTTGTAATTTTTTTTAAGTTTTAAAAGAAGTTCGGCCTTAGAAGTTTTTGAATCAGGAACAGAAACGTTGGAATTTTTTTTATTTTTAAAAAAGTCTAATGAAGAATCAATCGCAAATTCGTGTGCGACTATCAGTCTTTTAAAAATATTTAAAATAATGTCACAGGTCCTGGTGTACTTCAGACTAACATAAATTAGATGGTCCGCTCTCTTTAACTCTTCTCTAGCTTCTTCTATCGTGCTCATACTGTCTATATATATTATTCAGCTGAACTATAAAAGGCTTTACTTTCAGTAAATATAATTTTATGTCTTTTATGTCTAACGTCCGAGCCTTATACTCCTTGTTATAAATATATAGTCGCTTGTCCTTTATAAATTCTACGGGAGATTCCTTATGTTTGTTTACAATGTCATTTATTTCTCTTATTAATATTTGGAAGCCATTAACATTATATCTTATGGCTGCAGTTTTTGAGAAAACATTTAGTTTTGTTGGCAAGTCATTTGGAAAAACACTAATCCTATCGTGCATCTTTTCACAATATAAAAAACCGTCTAAAGCATATTTAACACATTTATCTATGTTATCAAGCATGCTTAACATTAATCTTGAATCTTTGATTAATGGATAGGTAACATTAGTTATATGATCTGCTAATCTATAGTGCTTATTTGACTCTAGAACTAGATTTTTTAAAGCATCCATACAAATAGAGGTTAAAGAAAATATTTAAATCTATTTTTTAGTTATTTATTCCACTATCCAAAATTTTAAATAGTGTTAATGGTGAATTTTAATATGGGTGAGCCGGCGGTTGATTTAGATAGAACTGATGAAATTGCGGATTTAATTCTTGAAAGATACAGAAGTGACATTTCAGTGGGTATTGTGAAGAGTAGAGGAGAGAGAATAAGAGAATGTGAAAAAAGTTGGCACTGCCAGGATGGAATCAGTCATGTTAAATGGTTTCCTTATTTCGCTACTCCAGAAAGTAGATTGAATGATATGGTAGAAGGTTATTGCACTAATTGTACAGCTTTCCCAAAAAGGCCATTAAATGATCAAGAAAGAGCACAAGTTGAAGTTACTAATTTAGGATTATATTTGTCTCAGTTTATATAAATCAAAAACCTTTTAAACGATTTAAACTTCGAAATTCGATGACTGAGATTTACCATGGAGAAGCTACTGAATTTTATGAATTTGATAGATTTAGAGATTTTATAAAAACTAGATTTCCCGATTCGAATATACTACTAAGTGAATCTGGAGCTGTTTCGCCGGTTCGAAGATGTATTGGTGCTTATATTTTTGGATATAAAACATTATTAGTTGGGTTGTATGATAGTGAAGGAGAACGTAATAATGTAACAGTTCACACATTAATTGAAAATCAACCCTACACTGATGATTTAATTGCTATAATTCAAAGCGCTGAAATGGAATTTTCAAAAAAATAAATTTATTTTAAACTTAATATTGCTTCTGCTAGATCACCATTATGTTTTTTTAAAGCTTCTTTTGCTTTTTCTTTGGAAACATTTGCTTGTTCTGCTACTGTTTTAATATCTTCCTCAGAAATACTTGATTCTTCAGAAATTTCACCCATTATTTGAAACGTTTTTTGGCCCATCATATCAACTTTTGTTACAGATGGATTTTTAATAATAATATTTTTTTCTTTTGTTTTTATTATAACTTCTTCTGCATCTATTTCTTCTTGTCTGATGCCCATACGTTGCATCATCTTATTCATTTGTTTAGGATTCATTCCAGGCATCATTTTTAACCTAACAAACCTTTACCATAATTATGTAAAATTAATTCAAAAACTAATATTAAAACTATAAATAGAATTACTACGCCCGGTTTTATTTCATTTTTACTTTGACCTTCTTCAGAATATCGTATTAATCCACCCATTCCGGAAGGTAATGAAACTTTATCATCTGCCATACTTTTAAAATAAATAGTTAATTTATAAATGTTTTGGAAAGGAAATTGTTATAAAATTATTGTTATTCACAAACCGATGAGTGAAATTATTTGGAGTCCATCTAGATTAAAAGTTGCAGAAAGTTGCATGGCTAAATATTATTATATGTATATTAAACCTGAAACGAGTACTTCAACTGCTGAAATGGCTATGGGTGATTTATTTCATAGATTAATGCAGGAATTTTATAAAGAATCTGGTGAACCTAAATATAAATCTGCAGAAGCATTTGCTAATACCGCTGTAGCAAGATGGCAGTTTATGATAAGACAAGAAGCAACAAAGGGCAGAAAAATAGTGTGGGGCTATAAAGCAGAACCTTATGTTTTTAAAAATAAAATAATTCCTGAAACGGGAAATATAATTTATAATACATATCAAAATAGAATTCCTCCTGTTGAAAATGAATTTGGGTTTAATGTTGAAATAGATGGAATTCACTATCGTGGTTTTATAGATGCTATCTTTCCTTTTTCTGAACAAACTGGTAAAGTTGCTGTTGCAGATTTCAAAACTCATAGAGTAGAGCCTAGAAAAGAAAAATTGAGAACTGATCATCAATTTACAGTCTATCATTTAATTGTTGGTTTTTTATTAAAAAATAATTTAGAATTAAGAAGGAAAGTTGGAATTCCCGATGATTTGGCTGAAATAGTTGGAATAGATGGAGTGTATATGAGCCCACATATTGAAATGCAGTGGCATCAATTAAGAAATGGAAATATAATACCTACTGAGAGAACAGATAAAGATTATCCATGGCTAGTTAGATCAATAGAAGATAGAGTAGAACAAATAGAGAAACAGAATTTTTCTAGACATCCAGGTTATGATTGTAATTTTTGTCCAGTAAAAAGAAAGTGTGATGGAGATCTTAAGAGTAGAATAAAATTAGAGATTCCAGAATCACCACAAATAGAAATTTTTCCAACTCCAGAAAAAAAGAAGAAAGGACTTAGGAAACATCAATATAAATTAAAATTGTAGGCAAGTGTAAGCCACATTTTGTTAAGTCTTCGTTTTGCGAACAGACTTCCCAGCATTCAACTAAGCGTCTCAATGGACTTGCACTGACAGGGACGCGCCGTTTCATCGTTCCCTTACATCTTCTCAGCTGGTTAACTCACTTCTGTCGCCAAAAGCTTCGCAACATCATCGGTTATAGCAATGTAAGGACGTGCCGTTTCTGAGCGGTTGCCCCGGATTTCTCCGGCTTGAATAAGCAATCGATTAATAGTGTGTGGACTTTCCTCCCAATTTACAGGATAGCCAGGTCACTTACCTACATAACTTTTTGCAGAATAATGGTTTATAAAGTTATTGATTTATTTTGTAACCTCGGCCATAATAGAGAATTCATGAAATTTATAGTATTTGACTTTAGCCCCTAATGATTGAATTATTGTATCTAATTCTTTTTGTGACAGCGATATGGAATCTAAACCATCATCGCTTACAACTTTGTCCCCTTCAATTCGAACATTTTTCCATTTTTCTTCAGAATACATCTTTCTTCTTTTTTCAAGTCCTAAATTTGTTGGAGGATAAAAATCAAAATAAACTTTGTTTGCAACTCTTAACAATTCACGAAGAATTATTTGTTTATCATCAAAATTTCCTATTGTTCCCATATTCAGTACAGCAGAATCAAATTCTTCGTTCCTAAACGAAAGATGAGTAATATCTCCATACTGGAAAACAACATTATTTAATCCTAATATTCTTGCTTGTTTATTTGAATGGTCTACGAATGGTTTTATCAATTCAACACCAACAACTTTTTTATTATATCTTGCTAACTCAAAAGAATCGTGACCCAATCCAGATCCTGCAACAAGAACATTTTGATTTCTAATATTCTGTTGAAAAAAAGCATATTCTAAATCGAAGAATTGACCTCTAATCACCGCCTGATTAGGATTATGAGCTACTTCAAGACGTTGTTTTATTGTTTCTATTGATAGTTTATAGTTTAAAGCCACGTTTGAAGGAAGTAAAACTTAGAATTTAAATGTTGCGAAAGAGAATCAAGCAACTATTGATTTCACTAATTTATTAAATTGAATATTAGAAAGCTGATTAACATTTTTTTCTAAAGTTAGTTTAGGAATTTTCATTTTATTTATTTTTTCTTTTGCTTGTTTTTTAGTTAAATCTTCGGCCCTAACAAAAGAATAAATTAAAGCATTTTTTAATTTTTTATCGTCTTGTAATAATATTTCTTTAATTATTTTCTCGTTACCATTTAATTCTTCCGTTCTTTTTGTTATTTTTATTAAAACTGAGTTAACTTTAGGTTTGGGAGAAAAATCTTCTTTAGGAACATCTATTATTTTTTCAACATTAAAAAATATTTTAGATACAACATTTAATTTATCTTTTCCATTCAATAATTTGTAAAATTTCTCGCCAACTAATAATATTGCTAACTCAAAATTTGTTTTTATTAATTTTTTTAGCAATGGTTCAGAAATAGAATAAGGAATGTTTGCTATTATTTTGTCAAAATGTAAATCATCAATTTTTTCTAATATATTAGCGTAAATTATTTGTACGTTTTTAGGCAAGTTACAAAGATATTTTTCTAATTCTTTATCAATCTCAACAGCAATTACTTTTTTTGCTTTCACAGCTAATTTTTTAGTTAATATTCCTTGACCTGGACCAATTTCTAAAACAATATCATCATTATTTACATCTTCGATTGAAGTTTCTATTATTTTTTCGTTAATTAAAAAATGTTGATCGTGTTCCATAAAATAATTGTATCACTTTGTTTTATAAATCATTCTAAATGAGAAAAATGATTTCTCGTTAAGAGAAAAGGGAAATTAGTTCTAAAAAGAACTAAAGAAAGTGCATAAGCGAGTTACATTAAACTGGTTATATATATTTCCAGGCTATTAGTAAGCGCATGCTGAACATATCGTGAACCTTTATGCTTACACACCGCTCCTATCAACCTCGTCTTTTTCGAGCGCCTGTTGTGTCTCATTTTGAGGCACGCTTCGAGCTTAGATGCTTTCAGCTCTTATCGCTTGTGGCGTAGCTGCTCGGCCTGCCTTATCAGACAACCGATTGACCAGTGGCCACGAACCTTTGTTCCTCTCGTACTAAAAGATCCTTCCTCTCAGACACTTGAACACCCCTGCCAGATATCGAACAAACTGCCTCACGGCGTTCTGAACCCAGCTCACGAGACTCTTTAATGGGTGAACACCCCCACCCTTGGGCGCTTCTGCACGCCCAGGTTGAGCCGAGCCGACATCGTCGTAGCAAACAGCGCCGTCAATTTGAGCTCTTAGGCGCTACCACTCAGTTATCCCCGAGATAGCTTTTCTGTCTGCCTCGGCCCTCATCAATAAGGACACGAGGGTTCGCTAGACCGGACTTTCGTCTCTGAGTCTCTTAGAATTGAAGACTCAGTCAAGCTGACTTTTGCTCTTGCACTCCACATCGGATTTCTAACCCGATTGAGTCAACCTTAGGGCCCTGTTGATATCTTTTCAACTGGCTGCCGCCCCAGCGAAACTACCCATCTATTGATGTCCTTTATTTCTAAAGTAAGCAATGTAAGTTCTGAAGGGTGGTATCTCACTTGTTGTCTACACTTAAACTAGCGTCTAAGCTTTGGCGACTTCCACCTATACTGCACAACAGAGCTCACATCACAACAATAAACTGTAGTAAAGTTCTACGGGGTCTTTGCTTCCCGCCAGGGGTCACCGGTCTTTGCACCGGTATAATGTGTTCGGGGGGTTCTTTCTAGGGACAGCGGAGATCTCGTTACGCCTTTCATGCACGTCGTCAATAAAACGACAAGGCATTACGCTACCTTAAGAGAATTATAGTTATTCCCGCCGTTTACTAGCTCTTAGGCTCGTTGAAACGAGCTTTGAAGTACTAGCACTGGGCAGACGTCACTGACTATACACACCCTTGCGGGCTCGCAGTCAGTTATGTTTTTGTTAAACAGTCGGACCTCCCTTGTCACTGCGCCCTGTAATCGCATTCATACAAACACGATCGCAGGGATCCCTCATACCGAGGATACGGGACTAAATTGCCGAATTCCCTTAGAAAGATTGCTCCCACACACCTTAGGTTCCTCACCTAGGGGCACCTGTGCCGGTTCTGGGTACGAATAACTTGGATTCATCTTTGCTTTCTTTTCACGGGGTCAAGGCCTCAACCAAATAAATTATACAATCTATTATTCCTAAATTTAATCCAGATCTCATCATTAAGATACTCACTGGACTTATTTCAGTTAACACACCTGATTAGATATGTTGGTCTAGCCCAAACCGTCAAATGCAAAGCTTTCGTTGCCGAGTACCAAGTCAGTAACGGAATCTTAACCGTTTGCCCTTTCCCATTACTCATTTACGAGTTTGGTTAGGATCGACTTACTCTTAGCTGAACTGCATTGCCAAGAAACCCTTGCCCTTCCGGCGCCATAGATTCTCACTATGGTCTGGTCCTACTACTGCCAGGATTTTTATTCCCAACTCGATCCACTTCCTCTTGCGAGAAAGCTTCTAGTCAAGCGGGACACCTGCCTACCTTAACTCCTTACGGAGAACTACAGTATCGGTAATTGATTTAGCCCCGTCCATCTTCGGGGCACAATACCTAGAATGGTGAGCTGTTACGCTTTCTTTAAAGGGTAGCTGCTTCTAAGCTTACCTCCCATCTGTATTAGGTATTATACACCCTTCACCCTTTCACACTTAATCAATATTTAGGGACCTTAACTATAGTCTGGGTTGTTCCCCTCTCCTGATAGTCGCTTACCGCCTACCAGCGTTTCCCTGTTTCTACGATACATAGACTTTTGGAGTTGAACAAGAGACCGAGGAATTTCTTCCCCAAAATCTCAAATCCGTAGCTCTACCATCTATGTCATCTCCACAAGGACTAGACTACGGCCTATTTCGGCAGGAACCAGCTATCACCAGATTCGATTGGCTTTTCACCCCTATCCTCAGATCAGAAGAACACTTGCACGTAGAACCTCTTCAGGCCTCCACGAAGTTTTACCTCCGCTTCGCCTTGTCCAAGGATAGATCATCTGGTTTCGGGTCGTACTCAAGTGACTTAAGGCGGATTAGCACCTCTCCCCTTGTTTCCTGCGGGAAATTGCTTTCGCTACGGATGCATGCTTAACACATTTATCCTTGCCACTCAAATACACTCCCTGGCCCGTTATTCTAAACGTACGATGCAACTCCGAAGAGCAGCATCATACTATCACCATTAGGTTTCAGGTCTTTTAACTCCCTGTTACAGGTACTTTTCAACTTTCCCTCACGGTACTAATTCTCTATCGGTCTCGGTTTGTATTTAGGGTTATGGGTTGATGACCCACAAATTCAGACGCAATTTCAAATGCGCCCTACTCTAGAACTAATCAAGTCTTGCCAATTTGTCTCTACGGGACTGTCACCCTCTATGGTCTTTTATTCCAAAAAAGTTTGAGTTGATTAGCGAGGACAGAAGATTAGCCTGAACACCACATTTCTATTATCTTTCGATAAAAGATTCGGTTTGCCCTGTGCGACGTTCTCTCGCTGATAATAGCCGCATCTCGATTGATTTCTTTTCCTGCGGGTACTAAGACGTTTCAGTTTCCCGCGTTCCCTATCTTTGTAGATCGTCAATAAGACAGGATGTCCTATTCAACAATCTTGGGTTCAAAAGCTGCGTGCGCTTCGCCCAAGCATAATGCTGCTTGCCACAGTCTTCTTCGGCAACCCGAGCCAAGTCATCCACCTAATGGTTTTGTAGGAACCAATTTGATGTAACTCGCCTATGCACGACTTTAGAATATAAAGTCCTTCACCCGAAAACAAAGTTTTCGAGCTGCACAATATTCCTTTCGGAATAAGTGGACCCACCGGGAATCGAACCCGGATCTGGGCGTTGCAAACGCCCCATTCTACCATTGGACTATAGGCCCAGTATAATGTGTAAGTATCTAAGCTTATTTAGTAATTCCTGCATATAAAATAAATAGGAGGTGATCCATCCGCAGGTTCCCCTACGGATACCTTGTGTCGACTTAACCCACCTCACTGAACTTAGATTCGAATTAATCAAGAAATTAATCCTCACCTAAATCCTGCTCGGTTGGCTTGACGGGCAGTGTGTGCAAGGCTCGGGGACGTGTTCACCGGACTGTGATGAGGTCCGATTACTAGGGATTCCAGTGTCATGAGGGTGAGTTACAACCCTCAATCTAGACTAAAATAGAGTTTAGAGGATTAGCTCCTCCTTTCGGAGTTGCATCCCATTGTCTCTACCATTGTTGCGCGCGTGTAGCCCAGGAGATTCGGGGCATACAGACCTACCGTTGCCCACACCTTCCTCCTCCTTTCGAAGGCAGTCCTTACATTGTGCTCATTCATTCCTGAGAACATGTTTGCAAATGTAAGCATGGGTCTCGTTCGTTGTACGACTTAACGCAACACCTTACGGCACGAACTGACGACGGCCATGCACCACCTCTCGGCTTGTCAGGTAAAACCTTTAATCTGACCTTCATTCTGCCGTCGCTCCTGGTGAGATTCTCTGCGTATTGTTAGATTGAACCGCACGCCGCACCCCTTGTAGCGAGCCCCCGCCAATTCCTTTAAGTTTCGGTCTTGCGACTATACTCCCCAGGTGGCGAGCTTAACACCTTCGTTAAGGCGTTGCAAATCCTCAAAGAATTTGCACCACCTAGCTCGCAGCGTTTACAGCCAGGACTACTCGGGTATCTAATCCGATTTGCTCCCCTGGCCTTCGTTCCTCACCGTCAGACCCGTTCTGGATAGAAGCCTTCGCCACTGGTGGTCCTCTAGGGATTATAGCATTTTACCGCTCCCCCCAGAATACCTCTATCCCCTCCCGGTCTCAAGCTTGGGAGTGTTTTGTGCACACCGTTAAGTTAAGCCCAACGATTTCACACAAAATAACCCAAACCGGCTACGAACACTTTAGACCCAATAAATGTGGCTACCACTTGTGGCGCCGGGGTTACCGCGGCGGCTGGCACCGGTCTTACCCACCACTTATTCGCCAAGCTACTTACACTTGGCAAAAGCCTTACCATTGGTAAAGCACTTGGAATTCCCCTATCACGCTTTCGCGCATTGTAGAGTTTTCGTGACTGCTGCACCCCTTAGGGCTAGGACCAGTATCTCAGTGTCCTTCTCGGGGCCAAGACTCTCATCTCCCCTACTGATTCTCGGTTTGGTGAGCCATTACCCCACCAACAGCCTAATCAGCCGCCGACTCATCCTTAGACCTTACGTTTGATGAAAAGAGCATTCCAGCACCAATTCACTATTCGGTTTTAACCTCAGTTTCCCGAGGGTATTCCGAATCTAAGGGCAGATTATCGACGTGTTACTGAGCCTTATGCCGGTGGCACGAGACCCCCTGACTTGCATGTCTAATTCGAATTCCAATAGCAGTAGCCTCCCGCAGGATCAACGGGAATTATTGTGTCGCAAGAAAAAAAATTAATTGACAGGTTTACTACTAAATCAATTACTTTACTTACACATCATACTTAATACTTATGAGATTAAGTACTCATTAAGATTCTCAGAAGAATTATATCTTCGTCATAAAATGTATTTGAATGGGTATAGAACTCCTTTATAAAACTTTCTAATCTCTTAGGATATTATTGTGTGACTAATTAAAAAAAATTTGAAAATTATGCCTTCATCTTCTTTCTCTTTCTCTTTTCCTTCTTCATACGCTTACGTTGCCATTTCCAACGCATTTGTCTTTTCTTTTTCCAACGTCTTGAACTTCTCTTCATATTTATTTTTCAAGTTGGGTTGCGTTTTATAAATGTTTCTATATAGAAAAAAAATAAAATTATCTCCTTGATTTCTTTTTAGTTGATTTTTTCTTCTTGCTCTTCGGAGATTTTGCAAGTTTAATTAATTTTTTAACTTTAGAATCCTTAGATTTTTTGCTTGGTCTTCTGCCGTTAATTTTTTTAGAAGTTTTTTTCTTTTTCTTTACTACCATTATTTATCACGCTCTCTTTTTATAAAAAATAATTCTAGCTGACAACTGGACTCGGTGAATGAGTGCCTCAAACAATTGCTGAATCGTTCTTAACCTTGTCAGCGTGTTTTAAAGGTGATCTTATTCGTCTCATAGGAAGCTTAACACATACAGATTTCGCGTGATGAGTTATAGTCCAGACATCAAGCTAATAGCCGAGCATGTGACAGAGGCTGGTATGATAACACCCTTTTCAGAGCAACCGAATTATCCTGGTCAGCTGAATTTTTAATTGATACCTGATAATATATAAATATATAGTTGCCACGAGAAAGTTATTAAAATTAAAAATAATTATAATAATATTAATAGTTTTTATAAAATATTAACATTATTATTAATCCTAAAACAACTACGCCAAGAGCAATTAAGAGTATTGCTGTGAAGTTTGCGTCATATAATTGCTGTTCTTCTTGAATATCTCCTTGAGATATAAAGCAACCTTGTGGTTGTAAGCAATCTTCTTTTTCGGAATCTAATGTGAATGATTCAGTTAAAATTATTGTTTCATCATCTTCATCATCATCGTTGTTTGAAGAACTGCCACCAGAGCTTGATCCAGAACTTGTTCTATATATTTCTAAATTGAACGTTTCAGTTGTTTTTGCGCCTTTACTATCTGTAGCAGTTATTATAATATTGTAATCTCCTCTATCAGAACAACTTGGTGTAAATGATATTAATCCAGTTGCAGAATTAATATTAAATAAATTTGTGTTATCTGAAAAAGTTATTAAATCATTATCTTGATCTGTTGCAGTAACTGAATATGTAAATTTTACATTACATCTAGCTCTTTTGTCTTCAATATTCTGTATTACTGGAGCATGATTTGTTGGATTATTTTGAGATATAGTTGAAAAACCCCATACTGGACCTTCTTTTGTTAAAAGACCGTCATTAGCAACAACTTTCCAATAATAATGAACCTGGTATGCTAGAGTATAATCCACTGTATAACTATTTGTAGATATATCTTTTGCTACAATAGTTGTTGGATTTGAAGATGTTCCAAAATAAACTGTGTAAGTTAATGGATCATTATTTGGATCTGTTCCTTCCCATGTTAAAGTAAGAGTTCTTTCAATTGCTGTTGAATTATCTGCCGGGAAAGGATTTTTTGGTGCATTCGGAGCTTGATTACCTACTGGAGCTTGCATTGTTCTGAAATCCCATGTAAAGCTTTCAGTTTGTAATTTTCCGTCACTAGCAACAACTTTCCAATAATATTTGGTGTTATGATCTAAGTTTGTAAATGTAAAACTTGGATTTTGTAAATTTGTTGCAACAATATTTTCTTGATAAAAATTTGCTGTTTTACTTAAATAAACTGAATATTTTAAAACATCGCCATCTTCATCACTTGCAGTCCAACTTGAGATAAATTCGTTGGGTAAATTAATTGAACCTACTGCAGGATTTGGATTGCTTGGTCTTGTTGGAGCATGATTCACTGGAACAGGATCTACAACTAAAGTTAATGTTTTAGACATATCATATAAATTTGGAATGCCATCATCGTTTGCAGAAACTATTATATTATGTGACCCCAAAGGTAATGAAGAGGTACTTATATCTAAATATTCTACAAAGTCACAAAAATTTGGAGCTTGACATTCAGTATAAACTGTATGTGGAACTATATCTTGTAAACTGTCTTGATAGAATATTCTATAACCTATCTTATTTGTATTTGTAGTCATGTAAATCCAAAAAGTTGCTGTTTCACCCTGCTTAACATGAACTGTATTTCCTAATTCAACTGAATGATTGTCTGGATCTACAAATTCTGAATCTACACTTGTTAAAGCAAAAACACTAGTTGAAAGTAATATTAAAGATATTATTATTAAAAAAAGTTTATTCATTTTTTACCCCCTATTTTAAAATTGATACCTGCTAAAAACTGACCGGAAGTTGAATACATCCCTTCTAAACTTAATCTATCAGATAGACCAGCTCTTGCTCCAAAAGTAAGATAAGGAATTGTTTCAGTTTCAGTTTCTCTTGGTACAACTTCAGAAACTTCACTTAAACGAGTATTATCTAAGTAGTGTTCTATCGTGTTTCTTTGTTCGCCAGATGTTTTTCTTGTTGTTAGTTCTAATCCAGTAGATAAAGAAAATCTTTTTGAAAAATTATAACCTACATTAGCAAAGAATGCAATTCGATCATTTTCTTCTTTCATTGAAGCTCTTTCAGTGTAAACTGTTCTAAAATCTGGAGCTGGTTCATTTTCTATTGTTTTTGTCATTAAACTTGAAGTTCCGTCTTTGTTTGCTTTTATAACTCCAAGCCCAAATGTAAAATCATCTAAATTTGCGTTTAAACCAATTCCTGCATTATAAACGGAGATTCCTAGTGAATTTCCTAATGGTTGACTTACTTGTCTTGGTGTTGTATAAGAAGTTTTTCTTCCCCTAATTTCTTGTTGTAAATAAACTTGATCGGTTACTACAGGCGTATTTGTTGTATCTTCTGACTCAGAAACTATTTTGTGTTTTGCTAATTCTTGTGAACCAATTACACTTTGTGTTGGCTCAGTTACAATTCCATTTAAATCTGTAGCCTGAGGATTTGCTTGAAATTGAAGTGCCTTGGTTAAACTTTCTAAATTTAAGTTAGTTGTTAAAGTTGAACTTAATTCAGATGATACTCTTTTAAGTCTAGCTTTTAGTTCTTTATTTTCTCCTTGACAATCTTTGTACTTAAGATTTAATACAGCTATTGTACTATCTGCTGCTGAAGGTTCAGCTATATTATACATGCACTCTTGTAGTTGTAAAAAAATAGAAGTATACTGATCTAATGGAACGCAGTCTCCTTTTTCCGGTAATATATTCCATTCTACATGAGTATTAGAAGGATGATCTTTCAATTCTACGTGAGGATTAAGATTGGGATGACATCTATAAAGTGATTCTGTTAATTTAAAGTCTTTACAATCAATTTTTTCATCATGTGTTGTTGATTGTTGTGCTGTTGATTGTGTTGCGCTTAAACCTGCAACTAATGCCAAACTTTTTAAGAAATTTTTATTTGTTTTCATTTTGTATTTTGTGCTCCTTGTTTTAATTTATTTAATAATTACGAGAATTGGGTGAACGCAAAGCTATTTATAAATCTTCCTATTTTTTAACTACTTAGGAATGGTATGGATTATTTCTTTTTTTGTAAACTATTAAATCCAAAAGCATTGTATAACAAACAGAATCCAGTTAACGAGGTTATTAAACTAATAATACCAATTACGAAAAATACTAATCTTAGTGTGTTTTGCAACCAAAATATAGATATTACTAGAAATAATATTCCTATTATGAATCTTATTCTTCTATCCCATTTACCTTCGTTAATCATAAGTTTAATTAAACCTTATGTTTTATATATCTTTCTAATAAAGGTATATTTTACGAATTTTTTAAATTTTTAAAATAAAAACACTTATAATTTAGTTAATCATTATTTTAACTATGATTTCACAAATGGAAATAAGGAGGAAAACAGTTCACATTTTATCTGGAATAATCTTGGTTATTTTATTAGAGTATAATATTATAACAAAATATTTTCTTTTATGGTTATTGGCATTTGCACTTTGTTTTTCAATAATAAGTTTAAAACTAAAAGTGCCACTAGCAACTTGGATTTTACATAAATTTGATAGAAAAGATGCTGCATTTCCTGCATTGGGAGCTATAACTTTTCTGATTGGTTTTGTTTTAGTTTTATATTTATTCCCTAGAGATATTGCTTATGCTTCAATGTTAATAATGGCTTTGGGAGATGGTTTTGCAACACTAATTGGAAAGACTGGAAAAATAAGAACTATATTTAATAAGAAAAAAACATTAGAAGGGACAGTAGCTGGAACAATAGCTGCATTTGTTGGAGCTAGTTTAATAATTCCTATGCAACAAGCCGTTTTTGCTTCTGCATTTGCAATGTTTGTGGAGTTAATTGGATTTAAAGTTGGAAAAATTGTTGATGATAATATAACAGTAACATTAGCTGCGGCAGTTGGAATTTACTTCGTAAGAATTGTATTATAATTATTTTCCTGCGATTAATTCTATGATATCTAAATGTTTTAAAATATGTTCTTTGCCAACTGTTTTTTTTGTTTTCACGTCTATAGCCCTAATAAAATTTTTTCCAAAATCTGTGTGTAATTTGTAAGCAAAATCTAAAGCGGTCGAGTTTATTGGCATTAAGAAACAATCAGGTAAACATCTTCCTTTAGAATCTTCTAGTTTAGCTACGCCACCAGGATGTATTGCAATATATTTTAAAATATCAAAAACGATTGTGTCCATTATGTTTTGAACTCCTGTAGGCATAGTTTCTTTAAGAAAATTTAAAGCATTTTTTTGTTGAGTGTTTAATTCATTTGTAATCTCAAAATTATTTTCACCAGGTATATATTTTATAAATTCTTTTTTGCTTGTTTCTTTTAGAGTTAACTCTGCTGCTGCTGAACAACCAATTATTTTGTAATCGGGAAATTCTATTTTTAATCTTTCTAAATTTTTTTTGGCTCCGGGCACATCTATTTTGTTTGCAGCAATTATCATTGGTTTTGCTTTTTTTCTAAGATGACTAGCTAAATGTTTTAATTCTGATTCGTTCCATTGAGTTGGATCATTGTTAAATCCTTTTATTGCTTCTTTAACCATTCCTTCTGTTACTTGTAATCCTGATAATTGTTTAGCTAATGATCTTACAATATTTTCTCCTTCATATTTTACAGTTTTAGAAAATTTTTCCCAACCTTTATTTATTATTTGTAAAAACCACATGTCTAATTCTAATTCTAAAAATTTAATATCTTCAGCAGGATCATAATTATTTTCTGGTAAAGGTTCTCCTCTCTCATTAGTTCCACCAGAAACATCTATAACATGAATTAAAGCATCAGCTTGATTTAAATCGTTAAGAAATTGATTACCCATCCCTTTACCTTGATAAGCACCCGGAACTAGACCGGCAACATCAAGTAATTCAACTGGAACAAATCTATAATTTCCTAAAACATAGCCTTCTCTAGGATTTGCGTGTTTTCCAAACTCTATAGCAACGTCATTTATCTTTACATAACCAATACCGTGATTAGGTTTAAGAGTAACAAATGGTCTGTTACCAATTTCAACTTCTGCCAAAGTCATTGCTTTGAAAAAAGTTGACTTTCCACAGTTAGGTTTTCCTACAATACCAATTAGCATAGAATTAGTTTATAGTACGAACTTTAAAAAGATAACTTTTTTAAATAACAAATTTGAAAGTTAATTATGAATATTTTATTTGTTTGCAAGTATAATAGATTTAGAAGTAGATTTGCTGAAACTCTTTTCAAAAAAATAAATAAGAAACATAAAGCTAAAAGTGCTGGAATAATTAAAGGAAGTCCAATAGATAAAACAATAAAAACTCTTGCAAATGAATTTAATGTTGAAATAAAAAGAAATCCTCAAACAATAGATCATAAATTACTTAAGTGGCAGGATATGATAGTTATAGTAGCGGATGATGTTCCAAAAAGTATTTTTAGTAATTCGAAAAAAGTTTTAGTTTGGAAAATAAAAGATGTGCACAAACCAGATAATAAAAAAAGAAGAATGTTAGTAAATAGAATATACAAAAGAGTAAAAAGATTAAGTGGAGAGCTAAAATAAAATGCCTTTTGCTTTTACTCATTTAGTTACAGCATGGTTTGTTGGATTGATTATACAAACTAAAAAGAAATTAAATAAATTATCTTGGGGGTTATTGTTATTAGGTAGCATTTTACCTGACGGAGATTATATTTTCCAGTGGATTTTTAACGTTCAAATTCATAGATCTATATCTCATTCATTATTGTTTTTAATAATCTCTTACTTAATATTATACTTTATATTAAAGAATTATAAAAAAGAAAAATATGCTATTTATTTAACGATAGGAGTTACAACTCATTTGTTTTTGGATTTATTTATTTATCCGGGAATAATGTTGCTATGGCCTCTTCAATATTGGATTTCAATATTTGGTGTGAGTTTAACACCTTCGGTTAAAGAGATTAGTGTAACATATTTAACTAGGTTTTCAGGATTAGCAATAATGGATATGATATTGGGAGTAGCTTGGTTAGCTTATTTATTTATAAAAGGCAAGCTAAAATTTTAAACTAACTTGAAGCTATAAATAGTTATTTATATATGGATAATCATTAGAAAATTGAGGAGGCAAACAAATGGCACAACAAACAAATACAACTGCAATTATTATCGTAGCATTGATAGTGTTTGGAGTTTTAGGCGCAATGTTTTTAACTAATACAAGTAATCAAGGTAATTTTGAAAATACAATATCTGCGACAGGATATTCTGAAATGAATGTTGACCCGGATAGAGTTGTTGTATATTTGAATATAGAAACAAGAGACGACTCAGCTGATGATGCTAAAGATGAAAATTCACGAATATCTGAAGAAGTTATGACTGCTTTGAGAAATTTAGATATCAATGAAGAAGATATTCAAACACAAAACTATCAAATTTATCCAGAATATGATTGGTCAACAAATACTCAAAAAATAAAAGGATATGTTGTAACTAATTCAATCAAAGTAGAATTAAAAGATTTTGATCTTGTTGGTGAAGTAGTTGACAAATCTGTTGATGCTGGTGCTTTGGTCAGTTACATAAGTTTTGAACTTTCAACTGCAAAGATGAATGAATATGAAACTGGTGTGATAGAAGAAGCTACAAAAGATGCTAAATCTAAAGCAGAATCAATAGCTAGTGGTCTAGGTAAACAACTTGGAGAAATAGTTTCAGTTTCAGCATCTGATTACAATTACCAACCATACTATTTGTATGAAAGAATGGATAGTAGTGGTGGTGTAGCAGCAGAAGAAGCTAAGGACGCAGCAACAAACATAAATCCAAGTCAATTAGATGTTACAGCTACAGTAAATGTTGTATATAAAATTAAATAAATTTTTATTTTTTCTTTAATTCTTTTTAGAAAGTTTTAAATAATATTATTAGACCATAAAGTTTGATGAACCCGTAGCTTAACCTGGTTAGAGCGCTGGTCTTATATGACCTAACTATGGTAATTGGCTAAGAACACCAGTGGTTCCCGGTTCAAATCCGGGCGGGTTCACTTATTTTAAGATGGAACAATCATTTTCAAGAAAACTAGAAGTACCTGTAGTATTTCAACCGGAAGGAACTAAATATTGTGGACCAGCAGGCCTTTCAATGATTTTTAAATATTATGGCTTGAATATTCCTTTCGAACAAATAATAAAAGATTTAGAAGTAGACACGGTTGGAACTTACGCTCCTCAGTTGGGGCTTTACCTAATAAAACATGGATTTGATATAGAAATAATTACTTTGCATCCAACATTATTTACTAAAAATGATTATTTAATGAATCAAGAAGAAATATTACTTAGAATAGAAGATTTATTTAACAAAACTAAGTTAGAACAAAACAAAAAAACATTAAATTATTTTATCGAATTTTTAAAATCTGGAGGAAAAATAAAAGTAAAGATTCCTTCAAAAGAAGATATTATTGAAGAAATAAAATATAATCGACCAATTACTGCATTAATGACTACTAATTTTTTAAATTATAATGAACCAAAATTTAACTTTCATTTTAATGTTATAACTGGAATTGATAATGAGTTTGTTTACGTGAATGATCCTTGGCCAGATAATACTAATGGAAAGAAAAAACATAAAATAAATGAATTCTTTTATGGAATTTATGCAAGTGCATATGCGGATTTAGATAATGCATGTTTAATCAAAATAAAGAAAAACTAATCAACGCTTGCCAACCACGGCCGTGAGGTATATAAACTAATATTCCTTCTCCATTAAATGGTAGAAATCAATAATGAAAAAGTCATAAAAATTCCTGATAAAAATGAAAGATTAGCTGAATTCGTTGGTATAATGCTAGGTGACGGAAACATAACCAAATATAAAAGTAAAATAAATAATAATTGTGATTATTCTATATGTATAGCTGGTAATTATGAAAAAGATTTTGATTATTTAACCGTATATGTGTCTAATCTGATAATAGAATTATTTAATACAAAACCTCCATTTTATAGGCAAAAAAATACAAACGGCATGAAAATATACGTTAGAAGTAAAAGATTAGTTTTATTCTTAGAATCGATAGGATTAGTTCCTGGACATAAAAAGAGAAATAATGTTAAAATTCCAGATTGGATATTTTCTAAAAAAGAATTTATGACTGCATGTCTTAGAGGTTTAATTGATACGGATGGATGTGTTTGTCCTTTACCAAAAAAAGATTACCCTTGCATTTGGTTCAAAAGTGCTATACCTAATTTAAGAGAATCGTTTGATAAATTAGTAAGTGAGTTAGGAATAATAATGACTAATTGGACAATTAAAAAGAATACTCCTCAAATATATATTTATAGAAAGGAAATGGTAATAAAATATATTCAAGAAATCGGATTTAGTAATCTTAAACATAAGCAAAAATTAAATAAATTTGACTTAGAAAGCTTTAAAAATAACCGACTTTCCAATTCTTCTGTGCTCCTGTAGTGTAGTCCGGTCAAGCACGATGGCCTTTCGCGCCGTCAACCCGGGTCCAAATCCCGGCGGGAGCATTTATTTATTTAAATGAAAAATTTAGTGACTGTCTTTGTGGAAATTTAAGGCAGATTTACAAAGATTGTGATCCTATGAAAGAGTTTGTTGAGAAATCAATTGATATACAAAAGAATAGATTTACATCCTTTTATTTAATTATTTTAAGTTCTTTTAAAATTTCATTTAAATTTTTTCTACGTTTTACAGAAGGATGGAAATAAAACATAGAAGTAGTATCCTCTCCAATTACATAAACTAACGGTTTCCCATTGTTTAGGTTAGATAATATTGCAGATCCTAACTCTACAAACGTTCCTGTGCCTGTTGCGTCCTTGCTTAACAAAATAAACACATCAGCTTTTCTTATTCCATCAATATCTTCTGCAGTATACTTTTTAGCAATTTCTTGGTTTTGGCCATAAGGTTTTATTGGAAGATGAGTTGTCCAATCCAATGTTATTTCATGTCCTAAATTATGAAGAATACCATATATTTCTCTTACTTGCTCTTTCAACTCAAATTTTGCAGCAATATAAAATTTCATTAGACAAATTAACAAAGAAGACCATAATAAAAACGTTGCGTTTTTTGGGATAGAAGAGCATTCTTAAAAAGAATGGATTAAACAAGGAATTTATAAATCAGTTATTATGTAACCACTCATAAGTTATTAAAACAGAAACATTTATAAACCAATATTCTCGTATATTATCATGGCAAATACAGATAATTTTACTGGAAAAGCGTATGGTTTTTTCTATTGCGGAGCTTCAAAACAAGAGATTGAAGCAAAATTACCAGCAATACGTAAACTTGTTAATACACCCTCTCAGTTAGAGCTTACTTTAATAGAAGGAATGGATAACGTGAGGGGCGATGAAAAATTAACTACTCTTGCTCAAGAAGCTAAACAAGATGGTATAAATTACTTGTTACAAGCAACATATCCTAATGGAACTAATAGACAAGCTGCTAATGAAGTTGCAGACATACTTAATCAAGCATATCAATCACCTCTTTACAAAACAAATGCAGAATTTTGTGGATCAGTTGTTTACGATGAAAAAGGAGATTATGTTTTTAGGGAGTAAATAAAATGAGTTTAAAAAATAAAATAGTAACAATCACAACGGCGGGTTTGTTAGCATTAACAACAACTGGTTGTATTACAAATGTTACATCAATAAAAGATGGTAAACTTGATGATAATACTTTTACTATTGAGCATGTTAGTGGTTGGCCTAGTTTTGACTTGGCAAAATTATATGATAAAGATAAAATATTAAAATTAGCAATATCTGATGGTGGTTCTGGTATAGAATAGGAAATGAATCAACGGATGCTGTGGTAGTACCTCCTGGTATAGGTTATGCTAAATATTTAGAGACTTGGTACGAAAGTGAATTTGGAGAAAGAATTTTTTATAATAGTTATGCTGGAAGAAAATTAGTACCTGAAAAAGAAAGACTTTTTAGAGAAGCAGACAAATTGTATCAAAGAATGAAGACTACAAGATAAAGTATGAAATAATTTTAGAATTGATTATGTTTTTAATGAACTAAGGCAAATTATACTCTTTATGTTTTCTTTTCTTTCTTCTATGTTCTGAAAGAAAAGCAACGATTAACCAAATTGAAATTAAACTACCAATCAAGTAAGGACTATCAATATTTTCCATAAATGGTTTAGCAAGAGGATATAATAAATATGCAAGTAAAAATCCATAAGAAATCATTACAATCGGAACATATATTATTTTCCCAAATCTTTGTTTTTCTAGACCAGCATTAAAAAAATAAAATGCTAATAAATTAGGATGTAACATAGATACAAATAATCCTTTACTGGCCTTTCTTGATTTTTTTAACAGGCTTTCCTTTTTTGCTTCTTCTTTTGAAACAATATATCTTCCTAACCAATAGTTTACAATAGATGCAATTGTTAAAGTAATAGCAACAACTATACTTATTGTGAGTAAAGAAATAAAACTTCCATTTGACAAAAACACAGACAAAGCAATAATAACAGAACCGGGAAAATATAATCCTAAATAAACTGTCCCTTCTAAAAGTGTAGCAATACCTAAACCAAATAAACCATATTTGTTATATAAACTTTCAAGAAAAACTAAAACTTGACTTGGTGCAGGAATAATATTAATTTGCCATAAAAGATAAGTTGCTAAATAAAAGATTAACGCACCCAATGGAACTTTAGGGATTTCTTTGTAAAACTTTCTTAAATTCATAAGTAAATTTAAAAAATTGATTATAAAAATGTTTCTAAAAATAATTAGATATAACACTAAAAAATACAAATATTAATATATAACAATATTAATATTACTCTTAGCAATAATAAACAAAATAAACGGAGAACCTTGTTCTAGTTAAGTCGGCTCTGCGTGGGTATTTATTTAAAATTTATTAGTAAACTTTATATATTAAAAAAATTAAAGATATAATAATATGCCAAAACCAAAAGTAGACTTACAATCCTTACATTCTGAAGTTCAAGTCGGTGTTTCTATCACAGCGTTTATGACGGGTGTAACAATTTTCTTTGCTGGACTATTGATAACTAATTTTGAAAATCCGACCATCGCTATAGAAATACCCATACTATTTTTAATAATTAGTACATTTGGGTTTTTATACTCCACTTTAGTGTATGCCAACGCTTCAGGAGAACTCAATCATTTCAATTCAAACAGATTTAATAAATATATGATGATAGGAAATACGGTATCTGAATATATTGGTGTTTATTTTTTAGTACTTTGTATACCTTTAGTTATTAACGTCGTAACCCAAAGTTTATTCATAAAAATAGCAACTTTAACAATAGCATTAGTAGGTTTAATTATATATCACTCTTCAGGATGTTCTATTATGGGAAGAGACTACAAAAAGTTACACTATCTATTTCTTTTATTGATAATATTACTAGAATTAATATTATTTTTAACACAAACAATGTATCAAAGTTATTTTGTTTATTTTGCATCCATTATGATACTTTTTTTAATTACTATTTCTTTTTTATCAAAAAAGATTAAGAATTAAATCCATTTCATTAAATTATTAGAAAAATAACCAGTATCACTGCAATGGTAAACTTTATGGAAAATATGATCTTTTGTGTCTATTAATTTCATATTATTTTCAATCAAAATTTTATTTTCTTGAGAAACATTCAACTGCGGAGCTTTAAAAAATTTGGGTTTAAAGCCAAAACAATCTTCAAATATTTTTATTCCTTCATCCAAATATTCTTGAGTTCTTGGATAACCAAACTCATTATATGTATGATCAACTCCATGCATTCCTAAAGTTTTGTTCAAGGATAATATTTCTTTACACCAGCTTAAGTTATCAGAAATGCTTACTCCTTCGTATTTTGGTATTACAAATAATATATCTGATTTGTCTAATAACTCTTTGTCACATTGTATTCTTGGATTAACATCATCAATTTGTGTTGGAGAAGAAAGTCTAATAAATAATAAAAGAAGAATAATAATTATAATATAATAAATAATATTTTTATAGTTCATATTAATATTCTGAAATTTTATATTAATAAATTTTTTGTATTAAAAAAGTTTATACTTTCTAAAAATAAATACACCTAAGAAAGACAATACAGCTGAAATAATCATAACCATCCAAAATGCATGAGCATCGTTTTGAAATGGTAAAGCTACATTCATGCCAAAGATACTTGCAACCAAAACGGGAAGGGAAATAATTATTGTCATTGAAGCGAGAAATTTCATAACGTGATTTAAATTATTTGCAATTATTGCAGCATAAGCATTTCTTGTATTATTTAAAATATTTGAGTATATACTTGTAGTTTCTATGGCTTGTTTATTTTCATCTATTGCGTCTCCAATTAGTTCATCATCTTGCTCAGTTTTTACTACTTCTTTCATTCTAGAAATTTTTTCCAGTAAAAGATGACTTGATCTTAAAGATGTTGCAAAATATACTAAAGATTTTTCAATATCTAAAAGATTTATTAATTCTTTATTTTTTTGAGATTTTTCAAGTTCACTTTCTATTTTGTGTATTTTGCCGTTAATCTCTTTCAAATAATTAAGATATAACCTAGAAGATTTTAGTAATAAATGTAAAAGCAAAGATGTTGTTGTGAACTCAAATTTTTGTTCTTTGATTGAACTTATCAGATCATTTTTGAAGAAACAAACTGTGATTATTTTTTGATTAGTAAGAATTATACCTAGCGGGGCAGTGGAATAATCTAAACCAACTTCTTGTTTTGTGGGTATTCTGGAAATTAAAAAAATAGTTCCATTTTCTCTTTCTACTATTGGCACTTCTTCTATATCATTTAAAGCGTGGATTGATAAGGTAGAAATGTTAAACTTTGAGTTTAGTTCGGAAATTTCTTCTTCTGTAGGGTTTTCCGCGTTTATCCAATCTGCTTGAATATAATCTTGTGCCTCTTTAAATTTTCCGTGGTGACTTACAAACTTTTCAATCATACGACAATTATTTAGGAATCATATATATAAATTTAACTTTTGTTAGTAAATTATATATACTTGTAAAATTGAAATAAATTATGATTATACTAAATTTACTATTATTTTTGGTTTCGCTTGTAATCCTTGCAAAAAGTGCTCAGTATGCTGTGAATTATTCATCTAGATTTGCTAAGTCACTTAATATTTCTGAGTTTGTCGTAAGCTTTTTTATAATATCATTTGTTTCTGTCTTTCCTGAAGCAACTGTTTCGATAGCCTCTGCAATTCAAGGGGTGCCAGAATTTGGGTTAGGAACATTACTTGGTTCTAATGTTGCCGATCTTTTGTTGGTTTTTGGAATTGTTGCTTTATTTTCAACAAACGGAATAAAAGTTAAAAGTGAAATATTAAAAAATAATTTGTTTTACTTAATATTGTTATTGTTTCCAATAATTTTGGGATTTGATGGATACTTGTCAAGAGTTGAAGGAATTATACTTATTTTAGGGGGATTAACATTTTTTTTAACTTTGTCTAAGCAAGATAAAATAAAGAAAAAACATAACAAAATTAGTAAGTCGGAATGGATTAGAAATTTATTTTTGCTTCTAATTAGTTTAGGATTTTTAATGGGTGGAGCTTATTATACTGTTAAATTTGGAGTGGATTTTGCAAATGATATAAAGATACCTGCCTTCTTAATAGCCTTGACTATTGTTGCAGTTAGTGTTTGTTTACCTGAACTAATTTTTTCTTTGAAAGCAGTTAAAACAAGACATTATGAATTAGCATTAGGAGATATTTTGGGAACAGTTATAACTGATGCAACTATAATTATAGGAATTATTGCTTTAATAAATCCATTTTATTTTGATAAAAGTATAATTTACATTACTGGCAGTATAATGGTGCTAGCAGGTATTATTACTATGAAATTTATTAAGTCAGAGAAAGTTTTAACGAAGAAAGAAGGAGTATATTTACTTTTATTTTATATTTTATCTTTGATTATAGAATTTATTGTTAATCGTGTGTTTTGAGAACGAATGATTTGTATGATATTAACTTCGAAGTGGTAAATTAAATGGAAGATTTATAAATATAATATCAATGACAATTATATGACAATCAAAAAAACACTTACTGGAATTGTTTTGGTAGGAACTTTAGCTCTGTCTGGTTGTGAAGATAACCAAAAAGATAATCAACCAAATAATAATCCATACCAAATAATTAGAGGTGCTCCAATTAGTGTTGCTGAAAATTATGATGAATGGGGCAGTACTTTAGCTACAGTTTTAGATATAAACGGAAAGCATGTTCTAGCTTATACATCTAATGGACGTACAAGAAGCAACGCAGAGGCAACTGCATTAATCCAATCTGAAATTTCAGATGGGGATGAGGAACTTATTGAATTGATGGGAAATTATTATGAAAATAGGTTCGTAATTAAGAGAGTTAACGCTAATGGATATCAAGTTGACTTTTAAGAAAGCTTTCGTTTTCTATTTTTTTAACCTGAATTCTGAATTGATTAATATCTCTGTTAGTTTCGTCTGACCGAAGAGAAGACCTAAAATTTAGTGCAACGTTCCCGGAGGGAAAAATCTCGATTAAGTGGGCGAGCGTGGTTAGGGGTTAGCGTCGTATCTAGAGGATGGTGAAAGAACCGAAAGGTGTATAAATCAGGATTCAACACTAAATTATAAGGTAAATTAAAATGAAACATTACTTTCATACAGAGTTAAGGAAATGCAATATTGAAGTTGAAATAGTTAAATATAAAGAAAGAGATGTCTTATTGAGACATATTTATGGGGATGGTACGCTTTATGGAGACACACAATATAGAGTTGAAGTTTTAGGCTTTATTGTGGGGGACTATATGAGAAAAATGAGGGCAATAGAAGGAACTGTGGTGCCATTAACTGATATTGAACCAATAAATGATACAAATCATAGAAGAGAACTAACTGATTTAATACGTCAAAAAGGAGTATCGGAACCAATTAATTTTTGGTAAGACGCCAACCTCTTTTTTATTATTCTTATTTTTCTACGAAAAATAACTATATTTTAGCTTGCCCACTTATTGAAACTAATTGGTGTTAAACTCTCCTGTTAGGGATTGAATTTTAGTGCATTTTTCAATTAAAAAAATATATAAACTTAATAAAAATTATATCTTTATGAAAATTGTTTTAGGAATTGAAAGCACAGCACATACGTTCGGAATTGGAATTACTCGAGGAAATAAAGTTCTGGCTAATGTTAAAAAAAATTACACAACTGAGAAAGGTGGGATAATACCAGTTGAGGCTGCAAGACATCATGAAAAACATTACAAAGAAATTATTGAGCAAGCTTTACTAGAAGCTAAATTAAAAATTGAAAATATAAATTTAATTGCTTTTTCTCAAGGGCCAGGTTTATCACCGTGTTTGAGAGTTGGTTTGCAAGCCGTTAAAGAATTACATCAAAAATATAAAATTCCTTTTATTGGAGTAAATCATTGTGTTGCACATTTAGAAGTTGGAAAAGCAGTTACAAAAGCTAAAGACCCGGTGTTACTTTATGTTTCGGGTGCTAATACACAAGTAATAGCTTTTGAAGGTGGGAAGTATAGAATATTTGGTGAAACTTTAGATCAAGGAACTGGAAATTTTTTAGATTCTTTTGCTAGATATATTGGGTTAGGTTTCCCAGGCGGACCAAAAATTGCTGAGTTAGCTGAAAAATCTAATAATTATATTGAGCTTCCATACTCAGTTAAAGGAATGGATATTTCTTTTACTGGAATGCTAACTAAATTGAAACAAATGTATGATTCTAAAAAATATAAAACTGAAGATTTGGCTTATTCATTGCAAGAGACTGCGTTTGCAATGTTGTTAGAAGTTGCTGAAAGAGCAATGGCACATTGTAATAAAAATGAGTTGCTTTTAGGTGGAGGAGTTGCTTGCAATAAAAGATTGAAAGAAATGGCTAACATAATGTGTAAAGAAAGAAATGCTAAATGTTTTATACCTGAAAATTCTTTATTAGTTGATAACGGGGCAATGATAGCTATTACTGGAGCTAAATTTTATAATCCTAAGAAGAAATATATATTAGATATTAAACCGTATGAACGAACTGATGATGTTTAGATAAAACCTTCTATTAAAATATTTATTAATCTATTTGAAAATGATTCTGGTCTTTCAAGTCCGACTATTTGATTTATTATTATATTAGATGGGCCATTATTAATAAGAATATAATTTTCCTTGCTTAATCCGTTGGGAGAAACATCAAATTCATACCATTTGTAGCTTTCAGTTAATTTGCCAGAAGCTATTTTTGTTTTGTCAGTTGAATAAATTTCAAAATTTGCTTCTTGATTATCTGATTTAATCATGTAAAACGAAATCTTTTTTAGTTCTTTATTCCATTTTAATAATAAATAATTATTATCTTGATTTATTGGTTTTAGTTCTATAGTTTTTTCATCATTTTTTAAAATTAAATCTAAAACATCTTGAGTTGATTTTGCTGTTTCTTTGTCCACTAAAACTGAAACTAATGGAGCTTTTTCATTAATTGGTTTTATAGTATTTCCTGTGTAAGGATTTAATGTGTCTATAGTTGAAACTCCTATAAACAATAAAATTATTAATGAAATTAACATTATTGTACGTGATTTTGAATTAAGCATAAAAATAGATTATAAGTTAATATTAAATATTTTTCTAATTGACAGCTATTTTTACAACATCTACACATGCCCCATCAAAACATCTACCTTCACATAAATACCAAGATTTTACACATTCATTTGCTTCATTACATGTGAATTCCATTACCATTTGATTATCTTTGCTGCAGAAATCGTTGAAGGTTCTTAGTTTTGATTTACAATAACCTTTTTTATTATAATCTATGGAATCTGAATCTTCACAACTTTTTTTAAGTTCACTTACTTCTTGCGTTGTTAAATCTAATTTTGGATTTGCTTCATCTGTAAAAGTTTGTGTTATTTTAGATATTACTTGACCAGTTAGAGAAAAATAGTTTTTAAAAAAATTAGTTGTATCTTCTAAAATATTAGCTTCTGCTACTGGTAAAGATATTATTAGTATTAATATTAATATATATTTCATTTTCTAGCTGATTGTATTAGTGCTAGTGTGAAGTTCTTCATAAACTTTGCTTTTGACCTTTCTTCTAGGTTTAGAATTAAATCGAAATCATCAAGTAACTTGTCTAACTTTTCTTTTGAATCGTCATGAACAAAAAATATTTCTTCGGTCATTTTTGTAGTAATTTAGACCTAGTATAATTGTTTAATGATAGAAGACCATTTGCTAAGTCTTTATTTTGCTGGATAACTTCTTGTAGACGTTTTGTAATATCTTCTATTTCTTCTCTTGTTACATCTTTTATTTTATCTACGTTTTCAGCTGCCTTTTCAAACATTGTGACTAGCTTATCTATTCTTAGAGATAGATCACTAACTGACTTAACTAAAGCTAAAGTTGTTTTTTGAGAAAGAATACTAGTTTCAACTAATTGCTTTATTGTTTCTTCGTGTAATGTAACATTTGTCATAAATAGAATAAAAAATTTGGATATAAAAATGTTTCTAATGTTATTCTTCAATAAAAAAATTGGTTTTTGAATGTTACTTTCAAGTGGTTAAATAAAGAAAGATTTATAAATTGAGTCTTATAACTCATTTTATGGGAATTGGAAAAACATTAACAGGAATTGTTTTGGCAGGAGGATTGCTTTACGGTACAATTGCTGGGATTGGTGGTTGCCTAAATAATTATATTCTTTCTGAAGGTTCTAGAATTGGACAGGTAAATAAATTATCACAAGGCGGTGTTTTTTGGAAAACCTACGAAGGAACATTGGCATTACATGGCCTTTCTAGTCAAGGAGCAAATCTCTGGGATTTTAGTATTGATAGACAAGCAAGAAGTGGTGAAAATGTTGAACAAATAGCAACAGATATTCAAAGATGTCTTGATTCTCAAGAACTTGTTAAATTAACATATAAAAAACCACTTGCAGTTTGGCCATGGAGAGCTAACACTGAGTATTTAGTACAAAAAATAGAACCTGTTGAAAAAAAATAAAAGATGTGACAAAAAAATCTGATATAAAAAAGAATCAGTCCACATACCTTGGAGCATAGTTTTGCAACACATTTAATTGAAAATGGCTATTCTGTGTCTGAAGTTCAATCATTATTGGAACATAAACGCCCAGAAACAAAATTTATTTATTTGCATACAGCATCTCCAAACCTAATAAAAGTAAAAATCCAGTTAGACAATTTGTAAAATTACTCTTCTTCTTCCTTAACTTTCTTTCTTACTTCTTCTTCTAAGCCAAGTTTCTTAAGTAATTCTTTGTATCTGTTTCTGATTGTAACTTCTGTAACTCCAGCAACGTCTGCAACTTCTCTTTGTGTTCTTTTTTCGTTGTTCATTACTGCTGCAACATACAAACTAGCTGCTGCGATACCAGTTGGGCCACGACCAGAAGTTAATTCTGCTTTTTGTGCCATTTCAAGTATTTCTACAGCTTTACTTTGTGTTTCTGCTGAAAGTTTTAATTCAGATGAAAATCTTGGTATGTAATCTACTGGGTTACTTGGTAAAATTCTAACTCCAAGTTCTCTAGTAATAAATCTATAAGTTCTACCAATTTCTTTTTTATCAATTCCAGAAGCTTCTGCTAGTTCATCTAATGTTCTTGGTATTTCGTGACGTCTGCAAGCTGCGTATAAAGCACCAGCAACTACACTTTCCATTGATCTACCTCTAACTAAACCACGTTGAACTGCTTGTCTATAAATTTCAGAACTATCTTCTAGTACTGGATTTGGTAGTTTTAAGAATGAGCTTACTCTTTTTAATTCTGCTAAAGCTAATTTTAAATTTCTTTCAATAGCAGTTGAAATTCTATGCTGCCATTTTTGTAAACGCATAAATTTATTTTTTGATTTTGTATTTAATCTTAGAATATCAGCATCAGTACCTATACTTGTACCTAAACCTTGATCAAATTTAGTATATGTTAAAGGAGCACCAGTTCTTCTTCTTTTATCTGCAGATTCAGAATCAAATTCTCTCCATTCTTGACCGAAATCAATCATCCTTTCTTCTATGACTAAACCACAGTCCTTACAGATGATTTCACCCCTCTCGTCCTTAAAAATTAAGTTTATACTGCCGCATTCGGGGCATTTTTTTATGTATGGCATTCTTTTACCACCCCCTAAGGTGTAATAAGATTTATATATCACTCTATGAATTTATTTATAAATCTTTTGTTTTTCATGCTTTCTTATTTACTGCAGAATAATAGTGCTTAAAAAGAGATTTTTACTTCTATTTGCCAACATGGATGAACCAATACTAGGAAATCCGCAACCAGAGGCTGTAAAAAAGCCTGAAGTTGATGTGAAAAAGCAAAAAATCAGAGAATTGTTAATTTCTCAAGGATGGGATTTAAGGGATATAACTAAAGTTTGGATTGATGTTGATACAAAAGAATCAGATTTTAAAAGAAAGTTTTTTAGAACAAAAAAATATGATCAGAGTATAGCTGAACAAACTGATTTTACTGATAATACAAGACAGTATGTGGATTATTTATTATTGGATAAAAAAGGAGAGCCTTTAGCAGTCGTTGAATATAGTGAAAGTTCTAAATCTTTAGATAAAGGTAAATTAAAAGCTAAGGAATATGCTGAAGATATAAAAAGACAAACTGGAAATCATGTTTTTATATTTTATACTAATGGGAATAGATTATGTTTTTGGGATTATCCTTATGAAACTGTAAAATTAGTACCTACATTCTATAATCAAGATTATTTAGAAAGAGTAAAATGGGCAAATCAGAATAGAGCTCCAAACGAAAGAGTTGTTATTAGTAATGAGGTTAAGAAAACTGGTGAAAGACAGATTCCAAAAGCAAATATTCAAGATTTTAGTCCAAATCAAAAGAAAGGATTTTTTAATAAAATGTTTGGTTAGAATTATCTAGTAAAACTTCTGTTAAATCTTCTTGGAGCTGTCGAATTTCTATTGTTTCTGTTAAAATTAGGTTTGTCTGCGCCGTAAGTTCTTCTCGGTCTATGGCGTACACCTGCTTTAGGTTTGAAACCACTAGATTGTCTAAATTGTCTTGGTGCAGTTTTTATTCTATCGAAATCAGGAGTATCTAATTTTTGTATATTTAATGAATTGTCTCTTAATATCATTCTGAAGTTATCGTGATCAAATTCAGATAATATTGAAATAACTTTTCCTTCTTTGCCAGCTCTTGCAGTTCTACCAATTCTATGAATATACTCTTTTGATGTTTTTGGCAAATCATAATTAATTATACATTCAACATTTTTAATATCTAATCCACGAGCTGCAACATCACTAGCAACCAATATTTTTATTTTGTTTCCATGAAATAATTCTATGGCTTCTTTTCTTCTTCCTTGCGAAAGACCACCATGTAATGCTCTTGATTTTATTCCTAAGTTGTATAAATCTCGTTCAATAGCATCTACTCGGTCTCTAGTTGCACAGAATATTATTGTTAAACCGTGTTGTTCTTGTTTTAATATATGAACTAACAATGAAAATTTACCTCTTGAATCTACAGGATAATAAAATTGTGCTAGCTTTGTTTCATCTACATATGATTGAACTTTTATTTTTTCTGGGTGCTTCATGTAATGAATTGCTATATCATGAACTTCGTTGGACATTGTTGCACTAAAAAGTAAAGTTTGACGTTCTTTTGGTGTTTGATAAATTATATCTTTTATATCATCAACAAAACCCATTTCGAACATTTTATCTGCTTCATCTAAAACAAGTGTTTTTACTTTTGTAAGATCTACTGTTCTTCTATGAATATGATCAAGCATTCTACCTGGAGTTGCTATTACTATATCTGTATGTTTTAAATTATGTATTTGGGGATCAATTGAAACTCCACCATAAACGGAAGTTATAATCATTTTTTTATATTTTGAGAATTTTCTTATTTCAGTTGTTACTTGTTCACATAGCTCACGTGTTGGAACTATAATTAATGCTTGTATTCCTTGGCCATGAACTGTTCTTTCTAATATTGGAAAACCAAAAGCTGCAGTTTTACCTGAACCAGTTTGAGATTGACCAATAACATCTTTCCCTTCTAAAATTGTAGGGATTGCTTTTCTTTGAATATCTGTTAATTCAGAAAAACCTAGTTCAATAAATATTCTTTTTAAATCTGGATGTAAGTTTAATTTTGATATCGTCATTGAGAAACAAGAATTCCGTTTAAATTTCCTTCTTGGCCCGGCCTGCTCGTAATTTTTACTTTTCCTTTGTCAGTTTCAACTATTGTACCTTTTGTTAGTATATTTCTTCTTACAAAATGTCTGTTAGCAGGATTTTCTACAACAGTTTTTATTTTTGCTTGCATACTTTTCTTTGATTTTGAATCAATGACGTTAATAGTATCTGCAACTAAAGTTATTTCTTTATATTTACCTGACATAATTCTAATTAATTTTTTATTCTTTTCACCTATTTTTGTTAAAGTTGGATCTCTACCTAGCTCAAACTGTTTTTTCTTTCTCAAATCTTTGTATCTTGAGCCCGTTACTTTCCTTCTTGGTCTTACTTGTGAGATTGCCATATCTTTTTTGGTATAAGGTCTGTTTAAATAGTTTTTGCTTTTGAAATTTCCCTTAATATTTGATTTTCGATAGTTTTTTAAATAAGCATAATTAGCAATTTACTATTATTAATTTTTTTATGGGGGTAAAAAATGGAATCTGAAAACAGACCTTTGGACGCATTGAATAGGGCGAGAGGACACAGAGTTATGGTGGAACTCAAAAATGGAAAACAGTTTATGGGAGTTTTGAAAGCTTTTGATATACACATAAACACCGTGTTAGAAAATGCAGAAGAAAGGGTAGAAGGAGAAATGACAAGGAAATTAGGAACTGTTTTTTTAAGAGGAGATACAATAATATTAATTTCCCCTGAATAAGTAAAATGACAAAAGGAACAGCATCAATGGGTAAGAAGTCTGGTAAGAAGAATTTTATCAGATGCAGAAGATGTGGCGAACCAACCTACCATATTACGAAGAAGAAATGTAGTGGATGTGGTTTTGGGAATAGTACTAGGATGAGAACTTATTCTTGGATTAAAAAAAGAAAAAGAAACTAAAATGAAAAAGAAGGGGTTTAATGCTAAGTCGTTTATGTTTACTGCTAGTGTTTTCTTTCTTCTTTTATTTTTTGTTTTGTTAATAATTTGGATGTCGAGTTGGAATAGTTAATTCTATTAGAAAGTTATAAAAAGTTTATTTGTGTTTTATTTTGTAAGGTCCCATAGTTCAGCGGTCAAAACACGACCTTGACGTGGTTGAGGCAGGAGTTCGACTCTCCTTGGGACCATTTCTATTCTATAAAACTTAAATTTTTATCAAAAGTTTTATAAAGCTGTAAAGGCGAATTTTTATTAATGAAAAAGAGGGGTCAAGTTACTATTTTTATAGTCTTAGGAATAGTCATTTTAGTAGTATTTGGATTTTTGTTTTTTGTTAGAGGAAATGTAAATGAAGCAAGTTTTGAAGAAGAGATGAATTCTTTAACTGTGCCAAAAGAAATTGAATCTGTTAAGTTATATTTTGATAATTGTGTTGAAGATTTAGTTGATGAAGGTTTAACAACTATTGGTGAGCAAGGTGGTTATATTAATTTGCCAAAAGATATTATGTTTAGATCATACACAAATCCATTTTCGAATTCTTTAGAAATTTATGATGGTTTAAAAGTCGCTTATTGGTATTATGAAAGTGCTAATGGTATTGAGATGAATCAAGTTCCTAGTTTGGAGAATATTGAAGTAGAACTTGAAAATTATATCAATGATAATTTTAAAGAATGTTATTATAATATTTACAGTTTTGAGCAAGAGGGTTATGAATTTAGTTTACCAAGTTTGGTTAATTCTGATGTAAAAATAAATACAAATAATATTCAAGTTAGTGTTAATGCGCTAGTTTCTGTAAATCATAAAGATGTTAATGCAAATATTGAGAAACATATGATATTAGTTGATAGTAAGTTTGGTGATATGTATGACAGTGCTGTTTCAATAATGAACAAAGAAAATGAAGAAATGTTTTTAGAAGAAAAAACAATTGATATGATGGTTGTATATGATGAAATTCCTTTTTCTACAACAGAATTTAGTTGTGAAAAAAAGATTTGGCAAAAAAGTCAAGTTTTGGAAGATATGAAAGGTATTGTAAGTACTAATATTGACCAAATAAGACTAGATCAACCGGAAAGTTCTGGAGCAATAAAAACTAATGATTATTTTGAAATTGATATTCCTAAGAAAGCTGGAATAAATGATTATTTTATATATTCAACCAGCTGGCCAATGCAAATGGATGTTAGCCCAACTAAAGGAGATATATTGGTTGGTGATGCTATAACTCAGAGTGTACCAGAAATTAGTAAATTTTTGAATTTGTTTTTTTGTTTAAATAATTATCATTTTGTTTATGATATAAAATATCCAGTTTTAATAAGATTGACAGATAGTAAAGGTTATACTTTACAGTTTGCAACAATGGTTAGAATAGATAATAATCAACCAAGAGAGTATAATGAGGAAGTCGTTAACTATGACGATGCAGATAAATTTAGCAAAGATTTTTGTGAAAACAAAGTTATGCCAGTTGAAACCAGAGTTTATGATTATGATAAATTTAGTTCAATAGCTGGAGCAAGTGTTTCTTACAAATGTTTCTCAAGTATTTGTTACATTGGAGAAACTAATGAAGATGGATTATTACAAGCTAATTTCCCACCATGTTTGAATGGAGTTGTAATCGCACAAAAAGAAGGATATGAAATTAATGGTGAGAGTTTATCTACAAATAGTGAAAGTAGTGCAGCTGTTTATTTAGATAAATATTATGATTTAAGCTTAGACATAAAAACTTTGGATTTGGATGATGGTTATACTAGACTAATAGAAGATAGATATCAAACTGTGATACAATTTGAAAATTTAGATAATGGTTATGTAACTATGGTTACACAAGATGATAAAACTATTAAATTAACTAACGGAAATTATAAAATAACTGAATATTTATTAACATCATCTGATTTAGAAATAGAATTGAAGAGTGATACTTTTACACAATGTGTTAGCGTTCCAAAGGCAGGTGTTTTAGGTTTATTTTTGAAAGACGATAAATGTTTTGATACACAAGTAGAAAGTAGTGAACTAACTGATGTTATAGTTGGTGGTGCTACATTTGAATGGAATCAAGAATTAAGTAGTGCTAAAAAGATAACTGTTTATGTTCCTTATGATATGATGCCAAGAGTACAGAATGATTTAATAACTATATTTAATAATATTCAAACGACAAAAGATAATTCAAACTTTAGATATCCAAGTGTAGAATGAAAAATAAAATATTTGCAATATTTGTAATGTTTTTGATAATCAGTAGTCCTGTGAGTGCGTTTATTGATCCATTAAGTGGTTCTGAAGAAGATCCAAGAAATCTTGGTGAAGCTTTAATTATAGAAATAGATCATATTGAACCAACTCCAGTAGATTCTTCTAAATTTCAAAATAGAGAGTTTGATGTTTATGTTTTCTTGAAAGGTAAAACTGTTGGAACAATGTTATTTGGAAGTAATGCACCTGAGCAAGCCCCATTCTACGGTGGAATGAAAGTAAGAAATATTATTTTTAGTCAAAATAGTGAGGCTTCTAAATATATTGCTAGAATAAAATATGAAATGCCAAAAGATAGAGAATTAATAGTGGATTCTAATGGTAATATTGATTTAGGTTATGCGAGAGTAACATTAAGAGAAATGCCTGTTGAAGCAAATATTCCTGAAACAATCTATGCTGAAATACAAGCTAAAATATATTTTGATGTTATGGCTGGCATTGGTGAATATGGAGCTACATCGTTTAGTCTTGGTGTTTCTGATGATGAACGAACTTGGTTAGATGGAAAACAATTTGAGGATTCTAAATTTTGGGGCGGTCGTGGATATTTGAGAGTAAGAGATATTAGTGATAATAAAGTTGTTGTTGATGTTTATGATGGTATGATAAGAAAAGTAGACACAGCAAATTTAGCTTTGAATGGAGAAGTGCAGCAAGTTTCTTTACCTGGTGCAGCAAGTTATGCGGAGAGTTATTTAACATTAAAGTTGGAAGAAATAAATAAACAAAATGATTCTGTGAGATTAATTGTAGAAGATAAAAATAATAATGTAGATATTAGAAGTTATGTAAAGGGTATGAGATTGCCAAATAGTGATTGGACAGTTTATCAAATTTACAAAGATAGAGTTTCGTTTGTTAATGGGGATGGAGACAAAAAAAATTTAAAGTTAGTTGGTGAAAAAACAGAAAATGATCCTTGCCCAGAAGGTATAGATATTGATGATTCTAAAATTGAAAGTTCAAGTTATCAACAAATGTATTGCCATGCAATAAAAGAATTTCAAAATGCTATAGATTCAACAACTAATAGTACTATTGAGTTTAATAGTAATATAGGTATGGCTGAGGTGTACGATAGTTTACAGGCATATAGTTTGTCTTTAATGTATTATCAGAAAGCACAACAAAATAATCCAGATAGGTTTGAGAATGAACATAAAGATATTTTAGAAGCCATACAACAAAAAGCAGAAAAAAACTTAGACACTATTGATTTGTCTGAAAATAAAGTTAGTTTGTTAAGTACATCGCTTAGTGATGTTACGCAAGATTCTATTATTTATGTAATGGATGGTGGTGAAAATGAAATTCAACTGGGCCAACCTTTGTTAAAAAATGTAAAAGATGAAAATGATAATTTTTATAGTTGGATTGTAAAAAATATTAATTCTAACAGTGTTGTTTTAGAACAAAAATTTGATAAAGCTAGTGGGTTAAGTAAAAAAACTATAACAATAGAGGTTAATAAAAATGGTGAATATATTCCTTACAGTGATGGAACAACAAAATCAATTATGATAAAAGAAGTTAAAGTTGTTAGAAATGCTATCATAACAGTAACTCCTGGTTCTAAAGATAATTATGGTACTTCTAGTTTTATAATACATATTCCAATTGAAAAAAGATTGTGGGATTGGACACCTGAAGAAATAGATAAAATGATTGCATCCACAGATAAAACTATAGATAAAGTGGAGACAATAACTGAAAAATTAGGTAATGTTGTTAAAACTTGGAAAGGAATGTGTTTTGCTGTGTTTAGTTTTTTAGCTGTAAAAAATGCATTCTTCAATAATCCATTAGGAAGAAGATTGGCTGTTGAAAAATGGGAAGCAAAATGTAACGGTGCTATTAGTACTGGAACTCCCTTAAATGGTAAGGAGTATAGTGCAGCCCAATTTGATAATTGTATGAGTGATAATTATGAAACTATTGAGCTTGATGTTAAAAAATCTGAAGAGCTGGTTAAGGAAACTAAAGAAGTAATGAAAGATTTTAACTGGGAAAAGAAAGAATCGGTTTCTAAAGCTGCAAGTGAACTTGGTGTAACTTCAGATGAACTTATATTGATGAACCAATATAACCAGCTAGAGGCAGAAGATGTTAGAGATTCAGTATTCAATAAAAAATTTGGTGAAGGATTTAATGCTACTTCTTTTAATTTGAAGAAAGAGGAAACCAAAAAAATTCATGAAAAAGTAACTGCTGCAGGATTAAATGTTAAAAATTCTGAAGATTTTAATAATATACAAGAAATTATAAATTCTATTAATGACAAGGGAGTTTCTTCAAAAGGGAATGATTTCTTTAGTAGTGAAGATGAAGTGGCAAAAAAAATAATAGGTGATGTAAATATTAACTATTTGGATTTAGACGGCAAAAAAACTGGTTATAACATTGTAAAAGAAAATGAGGAATATTATTTATATCAGGATGGAACTAAGATTAAAGTTCAACCATATTTAAAAGAAGATAATCAACAGTTGACCAGTTCTTATGGTCAATTTTTTAAAACAAGTGATAATAAAATATATGTCGGTTCAGTAAATAGAGAATCATATTCTACTAGTTATTCTAACGGTAAGGGCAGTTTGATTTATGATGAGAATACAAAAAAACCTTTGTTTATACCAATAAAGTGGAGAAGAACACAAGAAATACCAAAGATAGACTATGCTAATTATATTGCTGTTGATCAAGAAATTATTGGTAGGGAATATCCTTATTCTGTTTGGAACGTTGGTTTAGATGGAAAAACTAATACGTTAGATGATCAGTTAGTTGTTAGTTCTGCTTTGTTGGCTAATCCAACAAATAATGAACTTAAAAGTTTAAAACAAGAAATAGAAAGAAGATATGAACGAGTTAATGTAAATCCAGATAAATCAGGAAAGAAAGTAAAAATTGATGGAGAAGAATATGCTGCACAACTAATTGGATCTAAAACTACAAGTGCAATTGGCGAATGTAGATATATGATGAGTGAAACTGATTGTAAAATATTATTCGGAGTTTGTGACCCAGTAATGTGTCCAGCATCTAGATTTGATCTTGGTGGAAATTGGAAAGTAAGCAATGCAGTTCAAACTGGAATAATTGGAAGTATAGTTTTAGGATTACCTAACTTTGATTTACCTTACGAACCTGTGCCGGTTTGTTTAACTGGAATACATGCAGGTTTAGAAAATATTGGAAGTATGTTGGGCAGTTTTAGAGATTGTTTAGAAACTGCAAAAGTTAAAGGAGAGTCTGTTGGTATTTGTAATGAAATAAGAAGTTTGTATATGTGCGATATATTGTGGCAAGAAACATTGGCAATAGTTAATGTTTTTGGTGAATTAAATAAAATAATTTCTAATAAAATACTTGGAAAGTCTAACGGCGGAGGAGAATACTTATCTTGGGATTCAAGTTGGAATCAGTTAACTAAGTCAGTAAGTTTCTTTACAAAAGATTATGCAAGTAGTGCATTTACAGCATTCCAGTCTAGAAGTACGAAAGAAATTGGAACTGAAATTTGTAAAGCTGCTATATTCGGAAAATATCCTGCTGGCGGAGATTTACTAGCACAATTAACAGAACCAGAAAGCCCAACACAATTTACTGGTTGGGTTGAAGAAGATAGGTATACTCAAGAAGAAGGAGGAAGGTCTTCATATAGAGTATATTACCATATTTATGCTGGAAGAAATAATGATGTTAGATATAAAGTAATATTGAGAGATTTGCTTGGAAATGTAATGAGTGTAACTGATGATAATTATGCAACTGAAAGATTATTAAGAAAAGGAGAAAGTGTTGATAAAAGTTTCACAATAAATCCACCTGCTGGAAGAATTGGATTTACAAATATGTGTATAATAATAAATGGTGCTGAAACTTGTGGTTTTGGTAGTGTTTCTAGTAGTTTTTCAACCCAATATTTGAAAGATAAAATAATTGAAAGTCAAATTGGTAAGATAGAGTCTGCGGAAGATTGTAAACCAAGAACTTCTACTTACACACCAGGATTTACACAATCTGGGTTGGATATGAGATGTTCTGTTTATGATCCTGATGGTGTTGGTGATGATTGGGTTTGGACTGGAACTTGTGGATATGATGAAGAGAAAAGGTTCCAAGGAGATTGTTATTTATATAAAAAAGGAATTAATTTGTATGATGCTAGTTATAATATTTCTCAGCATATACCAAAACCAGATGGGCAAGAAACTGAAGAAAAATTTAGTGATAAAGAAATGATAGCATTAAAGAATCAATTTAATGAGCTAGTAAGTTTAGATGAAAAAACAACAAGCACTAGTGAAAGATTAAATATTATTTCAAAATATAGAGAATTTATTAATTCTGAAATAACTACAGAAATAACTGCTTTAAGTTATTATAAAGTTGGTTATTTGTATTATAATATAGGAATAGATATGAAAACAAAAGTAGTAGAACAAGATAGAGCTAATGAAGAACAAGAAAGATTTAGTAAGTGTACTATAACTTATGATGGAGATAAAAAAAGTACTGGTAAGGATGATAAAATTGTTCTTAAATTCATTGATAATGCTTGGATTATTAGTTCTTCTGGTGTATTATTAACGACTGAATCAATAGATAATCCTATTAAAATAGAAGAAAAATTAGATTCATTCAGAATAGAAAATAAAGATTCTTGCAAACAATTGGATTCTTCTAAAGAAGAAGTTATAAAACAATTATGTGAAAATCTAGTCGGAAAAGGCTATGAAAATGGGCTTGCAATTATAGTTGATACAGCAAATGGAGAAAGTGATGATACTATTCAAGTTGTAAATGTAAATGGTGAAAAATATGAACCTGAGCATAGAAAGGCTTCTGCATTAGAAATAATTAATTTGTGTGTTGGACAAACGGCGAAAGAAAGAGTAATAGACACAAGTGAGATGAATTGGTTAAGTGATATTGTTGGTCAAGAAATACTAATTAAAATTCAAGATGGAACAAAGAAGTGGTATGAATCTAAAGAATACACTTATTCTTTTTTGGATGGAAAAATTAATGGTGAAGACAAATCTTTTTCTGTTCAGAGTGTAAATGATTTGGTAAAATTAATTTTGGAAGGTGGATTAACAGGAAATTTGCCAAACATAGTAGTTATAGAAAATGAACAATATAAAACTTCTAGTACTTGGACAAGAAATTCTGGTGTTGATTTTAACATTTGGTTATTAAATGCTATGACTAATGCAGTTGTAGATGAACATTATCCTTTTGAATTAGAATTGAATAGGGGAAGGGATCTATTTGGTAAAAAAGGATTTAATTTAGTTTGGAATGGTTTTGAATTAAGTAAAATGGAAGGTTATACAGATAGTAAATATCAAAATTCAGACTGGAATGGTTTTTTAAAACTAGTTTATACACTTTCAGATAAAGAAGATCTGAAATATTTAGAAATAAAATGTAAAGCCAGTGGTAAAATTACTAGATTAGATATAAATTTGGATGAAATTTATAAATATTTTTCATCGGTTTCAAAATACATAGAGTCAAGTGGCTGGATAGAAAGGACAGTTGAAAGTTGTGGTATTGTTGAAGAAGTTGAGGTTGAAACTGGAGCTATGGAATCAGTTATGAAATCTTATTCTACAAAAGGTGCATCTTTGTTTAATAAAGCATGTTATTGTGAAAATGATTGTGATGATTATGCAAAATGGATAGCAGAGTATGCACAGCAGTACAATGTTAATCCTATACTGTTACTTGCAATTATGATGAATGAAAATAATTGTGTTCAGAAAGAGGCAAAATCAAGTGCCGGTTGTGTTGGTTTGATGCAAATTTGTTCTTGGACACTATGTATTAAAGACATTCCTGAGTTGAACAAAGATAATTGGTGGGTTGTTTTAGGGAGTGATACTAAGGAATCTGCGGAAAAAAATATAAAATGTGGTGCCAGGATATTAAGGAATAGTTATTATGTATCCAAAGAAGGAGGTACTTTTCACCCATGTGTCGGCGAAGATAAAGTGTATACTGAATGGGAAGCTGCAGTAAGAGGTTATAATGGGTGGGATAATAGAAAATGTACCCCTGAAAATAGGAAACAGGATACATATGTTGAAGATGTGTTTGATATCTATGATGCCTTGAGTAGAAAAATAGTTTAATGCAGAGGACAGGATTCGAACCTGCGAAGGCACTAAGCCATTAGGTCCTAAGCCTAACCCGTTTGACCGCTCCGGCACCTCTGCACAAGAAGTTTAATATCAATTTTGTTTAAAAATGTTACTAAACTAACTAAAAATAATTAATACAATTAGTTTTCTTCTCTTACTTGAGGATAAATAAATTCTTTACCTTCATAATTCCTAACTACAACTTCTTTATCGTCCATACTAACTATCCCTGCAGGTATTCTAACTTTACCACCTCCACCAGGCGCATCAATTATAAAATCTGGAACTTCCATGCCACCAATATACCCACATAAGCTATTATAGATTTCCACTGCTTTTTCTACTCTAGTTCTAAAATGATTTGTTCCTTTTACTGGGTCAGCTTGGTAAATATAATATGGTTTAACACGCATACTACCTAAACCAGACATCAACTTTTTCATCGTTTCGGGGTTATCATTAACCCCTTTTAACAAAACAGTTTGACAACCGATAGGAATCCCTGCATCAGCTAACATATTGCAAGCTTTTCTGCTCTCGTCAGTTATTTCAGCAGGATGATTGAAGTGAGTGTTAACATATAACGGATGATATTTTCTTAACATACTTACTAATTCTGGAGTAACTCTCTGAGGTAATACACATGGAACTCTTGTGCCTATTCTTATTATTCCGTCTTCCCTTGTGCTGATTATATCATAGACAGATGAAATTATTCTTTCTAATGGAGCATCATCTAATATGAATGGATCCCCACCAGATAAAATAACATCGTTAATTTCTTTAGTATTACTAATATATTCCAATGCTTTTTGAAGTTCTTCTTTTTTTGGTTGTTTCTTTGCATCTCCTACTTTTCTTTTTCTTGTGCAGAAACGACAATACATAGCACATTCATTTGAAACTCTTAGTAAAAGACGATTAGGATAACGGTGAGTTACAAGAGATGGAACGTTTTGTCTTGATTGGTGTTCAGGTTCTTCGTGTAATGGATCTTCCGTACAAACCTTATCTTCTAGTTCTATTGGATTAGGAATTGACTGTAAGTATAAAGGATCATTTATTCCTTCTATTAAACCTAAATAGTATGGATTAACTCTTGCAGGATATTGAGCGCAAACAGATTCTAGTGAACTTGCATCTAGTCCAAAATGATCTGCAATGCCTTGTGGGGAAGAAATGCTTTTTTTTAGAAGTTGTTTCCATTCTGGAGGATTGGAAAAATTTTGAGAAGTTTGATTTGTTGGGAGAAGTACAGGTTGTTTCAGCGTCGGATGTGGAGCCTCGCCTTGAATTATTATTGCTTTAGTATTCATCTTACTTTTATTACGTGTTTTTACATGTTAATAATTTATAAAGTTTTCTATTATTTTATCGTCGAAAAAACTAAAAATTAGTTAAAATAAGCCTACGGAGGGATTTGAACCCACGACCTCCGCTTTACTAAAGCGATGCTCTACCGGCTGAGCTACGTAGGCAGTTATTTTTTAAGTATTGTATGTATATTAAAAAGTTTCTATAAACAAAAAAATGTAGGGGAAGGGATTTGAACCCTCGAACCCACTAAGGGACAGGATCTTAAGTCCTGCGCATTTGACCAGGCTTTGCTACCCCTACATAACTTTAGAAGGAAATCATATTATTTAAATAGCTTACTAAATCTTTCTTAGAATTTGTTTCATACGATTTAATGTATCTATTGTTTCTTTTCCTTGTTTAAATTCTTTGTAATAAACAAAATATCTTCTTATTATTTCTTGTTTTGCGGCTTCTCTACAAATTTTATCATTAATAATCCCGACTTTTGCCATGTTCAAACCCATATCAGTTGGAGATTTATAGCTAAAGTTATCTGAACTCGTCATTATACGCTTTAAAATTTTAAAGTTAAAAATATCTCTATTATAGTTTACTGCAGTTATACCATATGCTTTTTTATGATAAGTGTCTATCTTATTTTTATCATTTAAGTCTGCGGTTGCTGCTTCATAGGCAATGTTTACTGGGTGGTCTCTTTTTAAATTCCAAATTGGAAAAGTTTCAAACTTCGCAAAACTAGATTTAATATTATTCTTTCTTTCGTGGTTTATTTGTATTAAAGCAGTGGCCATTTTACCTGAGCCACCAGCTGGACCAGTTATAATAACTAGTTTATTTTTTGTAGGAATATATGGTTGTTGTTCATATCCTTTTAAGATTAAACTAATATTATTGGGATATCCTTTAATTTCTCTGTGAATAATTACTTTTACTCTTTGTTTTTTTAGTTTTCTAATAAATTGAGTAAGTTTTTGATTTTTATATAATGTTATAACTACAAAATTTACTTTTATGCCAAAACTTTTTAGGTCTTTAATATCTTTTAACGTTTGTTCATCATGAGTTAAGTTAAAATCACCAAGAACTTTCTTTTTTTGTATATTTTTTGCGTTAACGCAATATATTATATCTCTATTTTTTAATGTTTTTAGAATTTTTATCTTATTCGTTGGGTCATAACCAGGTAAAACTCTTGACGCATGATAATCATAAACTAACTTTCCACCAAATTCTAAGTAAAACTTTTCGTATTTTTTTATTCTATCTTTTATTGCTTTAGTTTGGGCTTTTATATATTTTTTTGAGTCAAAACCTTGCATAACTTAATTCTAGATTAAATAATTTATAAATGTATTTAAAAAAAGCCCCAGAAGGGATTTGAACCCTCGGTCTATTGATTACGAATCAATTGCTCTACCGGACTAAGCTACTGGGGCGTTTTTCTGACAAGTGAAACAAACAGGTTTACCTTTCTCGTAAGTTCCTTTTATCTTGCCCAAGAAAGTTTCTTCTATTTCTTTATTACATTTTAAACATTTCATATTAAAAATAAAAAGTAGAGAATTAATATAGTTTTCTAAAATCTTAAATCTTCTTTGATTATCATATTATTTCTAGAAACCCCAAAGAATTTTTCTGCATGCTTTATAACAACTTCAGAATCAAAATCCTTGCATGAATATAAATCAAAGTTGATTCTATTCTTATTTGTAAAGGCATGGAATGTTATGTGAGAATAATCTATTACAAGAACACCAGTTAAACCTGGGTTCTCTGGAATACCTTTAACAATTATTGGTGGGGTTAATGCTCCCATTTTAACTTTAGCAGGTAATTCTTTTAGAAAACTGTAAAATAAATGGTAATCGTTTGTTACTTCTTTAGATACACCATATACTTCAAGTCTTATATGTCTACCGTCTTTTTTAATGTCCTTTAAATTGACACCTTGACCAATCTTAAGATCATTCCAAGCAATCTCTTGATTTATATTAGATTTCATCTTTTAGTACCTCTAAAAAAATATTTTTCATGTGAAAAATTATAGAAATAATTACTAGTTAAAATTTGGCAATGTTTGCGCCATCCGCCATAGTTTTCTAAAATAACATAACTCATTCTAAAATACCTCCAAATCTTTTTTAAAAATTGAAAAGAGATTAGGATAGAAACGAATAGATACCAAATCGAACCAATGTCTTCCTTGTCTCATATAATCATCAAACATTTATTATTTTTGGATTACGACGAACCCTGCCCCTCGTTATCAAATAGAATAAATTTAATTAAATAATTAGTTTATAAACTTTTTTATTTTCAGAACTATTGAGAGATGGTTTGCTTGACAAAATACTTTTCTATGTAGTATCTTAACAGCTGTTCTGCCTCGGGAATACATGTTTTGTCTTGAATTCCAATTTTGGTTCTTTTTTGCAAGTCTTCAAAAGTTCTTGCACCATCCAAAACTGCCTCTTCGATATCGTGGTCAGTTATTTTTAGAATTTTATCGACGATTTTTATTCTGTCATTTTTTATTTTATCTAATTGATTTGTTTTTTTGTAGTAATCATTTATAGCGGCTCTTAATGCTTTGTCAGCTAGAACAGAACAATGAAATTTCCTTGTTGGTAAACCGTCAAGTCTGTTGGCAATGTCTTGAGGTTTAATTTCTAAAGCTTTTTCTATTTCCATCCCACCATTTTCAGTTATCATTGTAGAAAACATAGATGTTGATGCGATTGCCGAGGCGCAGCCAAATGTTTGCCATTTACAGTCTATAATTTTATTATCTTTAACTTTAATCCACATTTTCATCATATCTCCACAAGCAGGACTCCCTTCTTCTCCAATGCCATCAGCTTCTTTAGTTAACTTTTCTGATTCTTCTTTAGTTTTAGCTAAATTTTTTGGCTCAAAGAAATGTTTTTTTACAGTTTCAGAATAAAACCATTCTGTTCCGTCTTTGGATTTGACATCATACATTTTTTATATCCTCTATTTTTAGGTTTACTGGAGAAATATTTCTTAATTCCTGTACTATTTTAGGAATTATTTGTAAAACATAATCTATTTCTTCTTTTGTTGTATTTTTGCTTAAAGAAAATCTTATACTACCATGAGCTGCTTCGTATGGTCTACCTAGCGCTAGAATAACATGACTAGGATCTAGAGATTTAGATGTACATGCTGAGCCCGAAGAAGCACAAACCCCTTCAGAATCTAATTTTAGCAAAACTGCTTCCCCCTCTATATTTAAGAAAGTAATATTAACGTTATTTGGTAATCTTTTTTCATTATCACCATTTAGGATTGTGTTTTCTATTTTTAATAAATTTTCAATAAAATAATCTCTTAATGGTGTTAATTTCTTTTTGTAATCTTCTTTTCCTTTTTGTGCTATTTCTAAAGCTTTTGCAAAACCTACTATGGCTGCAATATTTTCTGTACCAGATCTTAAATTGAATTCTTGACCCCCACCATGAATTAATGGCTCTATTCTTATACCTTCTTTTTTATATAAACAGCCCACTCCTTTCGGGCCATAAATTTTACTTCCATTAATGCTTAATAGATCTACATTTAAATCCTGAACATCTAAAGATTCTGAATTTGCTGCTTGACATGCATCAGTATGGAATAAAATATTATTTTCTTTTGCTATTTTTGCTATTTCTTTTATTGGTTGAATTGTTCCGATTTCATTGTTAGCATACATAACACTAATTAAAATTGTTTCTTTTTTTATTGCATTTTTTATTTTCTCTGGGTTTACAATTCCATTGGGTTCTACTGGAACATAAGTAACTTCAAAACCTTGTTTTTCTAAAAATTCTAAAGTGTCTAAAACAGCATGATGCTCAATAGTAGTAGAAATTATATGTTTTCCTTTATTTTTTAATTTATTTACAACTCCTTTTATCGCTAAATTAACACTTTCTGTTCCAGAACCAGTAAAAATTATTTCATCTGAATGACAATTTAATATTTTGGCAACTTTACTTCTAGAAAGATTTAATGCATGGGCTGCTATCAATCCTTTAGCGTGCATACTTCCCGCGTTACCATATTCGATTTGGAAATATCTGTGCATTTCCAAATAAACTAATGGATCTACTGGAGTAGATGATGATGTATCTAAATATATTGTTCTGTTCATTTTTCTATTAATTTGTTTAACTCCTTAATTATTTGTTCAACTTCTTCTTTTGTTTTACCGTGTCCACGCAATCCTTGTTCGATTGTTTCAAAACTAGCCCCGAAACAACCAACACAATGAACTCCAGAATCTAATAAAAAGTCTGCTGTTTCAGGATATGTTGTTATACATTCTCCGATTAACATATTTTTAGTTATTTTCATTTTCAAAACAAAAATTACACTCCTTTGGAACATTATCATATAATCTATGAATATCACATATTGTAGATGTTTTTTTTATCTTACTTGAAATTTTATATAACTCCTTGTGCAAAGTTGAAGATTTCTTAATTATCTTACTTGTTGAATTATTTATTTCTTTTTTAATCTCTTCTTTAAATTTTGTTGAACCACGTTTTTCGCTTAAATATTGAGAGACTGCTGCGGGCGTTATATTTAACATTTTAGCAATTTCTTTTTGCTGTATTTTGTTTCTAGCTAAAGCTACTGCAAATTCTTTTCTTAATGATGGAAGTATATAACGTACTTCTATTTCTTGTGGCATTAGTTTCATAAAATTAATTAACAATAGTTAATTTATAAAACTTTTGTTTTGGATAAATTTAAAAGTAGTTGAGTTTTAATTATATCGGGGGTGTTAATCTATGAGTGCTTTGAGTGAATTTAAAGAATTTATAAAAGAATACAAAGTTTTAGGATTGGCTATTGCTTTCATTATGGGTGTAGCAGCGACTACATTAATTAAATCTTTAGTTGATAATGTTATAATGCCAATAATAACTCCATTTATACCGGGTGGTGCTTGGCAAACTGCAACATTTAATTTGGGGCCAATTGTGATTGGGTGGGGTCCATTTTTAGCAGCAATAATCAACTTCGTGATAATAGCTTTAGTAGTATTTGTAATGGCTAAGAAATTGATGAAAGAAGAAAAAGTTGAGAAGAAATAATTTTATAAACTTCTTTTACTTTTTTTATTTATATGAAAAAATTGGTGATGTTAGTAATATTAATTATTTCTATAAATATTAGTTTCGCGGAAGAAATTAATATTCCAGAAACGTTCACAGCTGAGACAAGTGTTAATGAAGTTACTACGTATTATTACGCAGGAGATAAATTGCTTGCATCTGAAAATAATAATATTGTTACATATCATTACCAAGATAGATTAGGTAGTGATGTTAGTTCTAAAACACTACCTTTTGGACAAGAGATTGTTTCTTCTGAAAGATTTTCATTTACTGGGAAAGAGTTGGATTCTGAATTATATTATTTTAATGCTAGGTATTATGATTCTGATTTAGGAAGATTTACTTCTGTGGATCCTGTGCAAGATAATCATCCTTATGCTTATGTTGCAAATAATCCTATGAATTATGTGGATCCTGATGGTCGTGAAATCCATGCTTATACATGGACAGTCGATGGTGTGTCCAAAACTATTGATTATACTGTTGAAGGTGGTGCCAATGTAGCTGATTATATTAAAATGATGGATGAAATTCGTCAATTTTCCCCTAGATTTTTTGGAAAATCTACTAATAGGTATGTTTTTGGTGCTGCGATTAGTGAATATGATAAAACATTAAATGTTGTTCATGTTAGTGACCCTTGGGATTTAATTCATGAAATGATGCATTCTATTGCTACGCCAGATATTGAAAGAGGACTATTAACTGAATTTGCATCATATAGTTGGGAAGAGGAATTTTTCAAATATATGGAGAATGTAAAGGGTGTTGTGCCACAGGGTAGAACTCCTTTATCAATGGCTGCTGCTGAAGGCCCGCAAAATTTTTATGAAGCATTTAGAAAAAGTTCCTATATGCAAAGTTATCCTGAACTTACGGAGACATTTTTGAAAAAAGATCTTGCTCGTATAATCAAAATATTTAGTTCAGAATCTCTTGGGTTGGTTGGAGATTCTTATGATATTACTTATGGATATACCCACCCTGAAATATTATCACAAGAATGGTCTTCTGGACAACTCTTTTTAGAACATTATCAATCTTTTGGTGGTATGGGTGCACAATTACATCAAAGAGCTTTTGCTAGCTTGAGTGCTTGGGCCGTTACTATGGGTGAGATGACAAGTAGAATTGTTCAAGAAATTGGTGCTGCAGGTGGCAAACAGGCTTTAGGAAGAGAGAGTTATATTCAGTGAAGAGGATAATTTTTTAAAGTAATTTTTGTATATTTGTTAATTTAATAATAACTAGGATGAAATTGGTGTAAGAGGAATTGCTCCGAAATACTTGAACCTTCTAGAATTTTTAAAAACATTTTAAGTGAAATAATGAGAATGTTAGAACAACGTTAAATTATTTTTTTATTTGTTTCTAAATCATAAATATGAATTACATTAACAGGACAAGATCTTGCAGATTCTAAAATTTCTTTAAATTCATGTTCATCGATTTCTAAAACAAAAAATTCTTCATCTTCTTCTTTAGAACCAATAAAATCTGCTTTACCGTCTTTGGCCATCTTAAATTTATTGGAAAAAATTGTACATGATGCTGCACCAATGCAACTCTCCCTATCATAGGTTACTTTATATTTTTTTTTCATTTTTTAGTGTGTAAATTTATTGGTCTATGAAAATATCTATGTGGGAACGAAGAGACTACTTTAATTAATAAATCTTTCGAAGATATTTCTTCTCTAACTTTTATATCTTTCAATTTTGGGAGGAATATTAGTGCTGCTATTAATCTCATTAATGCACCCAACAAAAGAATGATTATATATTTTGACCAAAATATTGAGCTAATTGAAGACAAATTTAATTCTAAAGCTAATTTTATTATATATGCACCAATTAAACTTCCAATAAATATGAATACCCCACTTATGAAATTATAATATGCAAAAGCGGCAACTCTTTTTTCTTTTGTAGTTGTTTCTAACATAAAATTAATTGAAGAAACAGTAAAGCCTGCCCATAAGAAACCACCTACTACCTGAGTTAGTATTAAGATAGGTAAACTCTTTGAAAAAGCTAACAATACTGGTACAATGGGTAATAAGTAACCCGTTAATTTTAATATTTTTAGTGGGCCGTATTTATCTATAAAACTACCCCATATTGGCAAAAAAGCTAATTCAAATAATAATGAAGTTGCTGTGAACAAAACGTATTGCAAATAACTAAAATGTAAATCTTTAAACAAATAAGCGATTATATATGGAGAAGTTATATATAAACCAAAGTACATAAAGGATAAATAAGCAATTATTACATTGAAATAACCTAGCTTATATCTTTTTTTGAATTCCTTTAAAAATTGTTTAAATGAAAAGTTGTCTTGTTTTTTTATCTTCAATTTTGGCTCATATTGTTTTGATAAAAAGTAAACTGAAATCAATCTTGCAATTACTGCTATGATGAATATTACTGCAAATCCTGCATACTCATTCACAAAATTATCTTTAGCATAGGTTAAAATGAAACCTGCAATTATAAATGATACAAACATTGTTGAACTTGCTACTAATTGTCTGTTTGAGAAAAATTTACCTCTTATTTTTTCTGGAACTAAATCTCCAATCCAGCTAACCCAAATAGGATTTGAGAGCCAACCAAATATAGAGTACAATGTTACCAATAATGTTAATAAAGTTAATCTATAACTTTCTATGTGATATATTAAAATAATAGGTAATATCATTAATCCTTGCAAGAAAACTAAAGCTAAAACTGATTTTTTTCTTGATTTAAATTTGTGCATTAAATTTATTGAAAATAACTGCATTATTGAGGCAATTAAAATTGGGAATGTTGCTAAGATACCTAGTTGGAAATCCGTTGCATTTAATAACAATGCGTAGGCTGCAAAATAATATTCACCAAAACCATACATTGCATAATAGGCAGCTCCATCAAGAACAGAATATCTTAATGCAGATTTCACCCTTTTTTCCATGCATTGAATAATTGAATTTTTATTTTATAAACTTAACTGAGAAATAAAAAAATAAGAACCTAAAGGTTCTTAGTTTTCATCAGACTCATCATCAGAGCCTTTATCATCATCTTCTTCTATATCATCATCAAAATCATCTTCTTCATCTTCGAATTCTTCTTCTGCTACTTCTTCTTCGAATTCTTCTTCAACATCTTCTTCTAGTTCTTCTTTCTTCTTTTCAAAACTTTTCATCTAACGCACCTCCAATGATTTAAAACCGGGTTGTAATCAACTATTTATAAAGTTTTTGTATATTAAAAAAGAAATAAAAATAGTTAGGATTTGTTCCAAACCATTTCAAATAGATTTTCTAATGCACCAGCAAAATATGGAGCATTTACCCAGATACCTAAGTCATAAGTTGGGTGTACATCTTTGTCATCCATTACCATAAACATTATTTCCTTGCCGTCTACAATGCAGAATCTTGCGTTAACATTCTTAACATCTTTTACTGTAGCATAACTTTTCATTTCTGACATTGGTATTTCTTTAGTCATTGGAGCAGCTATTTTTACTTTAACGCCTTTCTTTGTTAATTTAGCTAATGTTGGCTGTAATGCTTCAATCTTTCTTAAAACACCTTTAGATGTAGTCATTATTGTTACTGATTTTTCAGCTTTCTTTATCATGGTTTCTAAGTGAGCATATAAATTATGTCTTCCACGTATTGCACCGGATAAATCTGCAGGCTCTACAAACTCTATACCTTGTGTAAACAATGTGTTTAATTCAGATAGCGCGTCGTTTTCATTTAAATCTTTTAATTTTTGCATATTTTTTTCTGCTTCTTCTTTCACTGTTTTCTTTAATCTTTCAACTACTTCTTTAGGTTCCACTGCAAGATATTGTATTGGTTTGCCCAATTTCATTACTACAAAACCTTTTTTCTCCAAAGATTCTAAAACGTCATATGCTCTTGATCTTGGTACATCACCAATTTCAGAAAGTTCACCTGCTGTTGCTTTACCTCTTGAAAGTAAAGCTGTCCATATTCTTACCTCATAAAGGTTCAAACCAAAAAATTGTCTTAATTTTACCAAAAAATCGTCTTTGACGATCATATTATTAACCCCCTAAGGAAACACCCTTTTTTTTATTTACTGTTAAATGATATAAACTATCACTAGATGGTACGTTATCACTATATAAAGATTATTGTTTTCGAGAGATTATTTTTTTTGTTGTGAGTGATAATATTTTATACGCTTCAAAGTTTCTATGTTTTTAATTGATTTATCTAAACGAACTCTTATTGCTCTTGGAAATCTTAAGGCAAATCCAGAATTATAAGTTGGTGATTTTTGTAGTTCTTCATAATTTATTTCTAAAACTAAATAAGGTTTAAGTTTTACTTCTTTTCCTTTCTCTGAAATTATTTTTGGTCTTAATATTTTTGTTAATTCTGCGAAACTTAACTCATCATCTTTTTCTTTAAATCCAGTTCCTACTTTACCAACTTCTAAAAATTTACCGTTATCTATACAAGACAAAGTAAATGAGCTTAAAAATTTAGCACGTTTTCCTTCACCCCATTCTGCTCCAGTTATAACTAAATCTAAAGTTTCTTTTACTGGTTTATGTTTTAACCAACCACCTACTCTTCTACCGGGGACATATTTAGATTGTAAACTTTTAAGCATTATTCCTTCGTTACCTTTTGCTAAAGATTTCTTGTAGAACTCTTCAATTTCTTTAGGATCTGAAGTTATTAATTTTTTTGTGAGAACTATTTTATGCTTTTCTTCTTTGACTATTTTTTCCAAAATTTTTCTACGTTCTTCTTGAGTCAAATCTATTAATACTTTTCCATCTTTGTAAATTATATCAAAAGCATTTATTTCAACTTTAATATGTTCAGCTGTTTTTTCTATGTGGTGTTTTCTTTTAATTCTTTGAGATATATTTTGAAAAGACAAATACATATCTGTTTTTGAATCAACACCAACTAATTCTGAATCTAATATAAAATCATCTGCGTTTACATGAGAGGTTATTATTGGGATTATTTCTTGGAACTGTTTTGTTACATTTTCTAGTCTTCTCGTAAATAATTTTACTTCTTTTCCTTTTTTGTGAATCTGCAATCTAAATCCGTCTAATTTATGTTCTGCTTGTAATGGGCTACCAACTGCTTCAAGTGCTTGTTCTATACTTTCAGCTTTTATTGCTAGCATTGGATTAACTGGTTTACCAACATGCATTTTTAGTGTGTGTAATTTGTTATGTTTTGCAGCCAAAGCAACTTCTGAAAAATCATTTGTTAAATTATATGACTCTTCAATTTGTGAAATAAAATAATTATATATTTCTCTTGCTAGTTCTTCTGAGCTTGCTTCTAATGCTTCATAATTAGATAAGTTTAGTTTTTTTAACTCTGCCATTGATGAAACTAATTTTGCTTTTTCTTGGTTAGAGTTAATTCCTTTTATTCTTGGAAAATATGTCCAGGTAACGGCATCTCTTAATACACCATCTTGAACTCCAATTCTTAAATCTTCTATTACAGTCCTTGCAATATATTTTGCTTCAAGTGGAGTAGCGGAAGTGATTAATTCTGTGACTAATTGTATTTTTTTAGAAACAGTTCCTTTTCCTTCTAACTCTGAAAGTTTCATTAAATTTTCAAAAACTTTGGTTACTGTGAGTTTTTTTGAGAATAATGTAGTTTGTTTTTTGTTTTTTATTATAGATTCAACTACTGTTCCTAAATCTCCTTTTGTGGCCCATTCTTTTTCAATTGCATGTATTGTAGCTCCAGTAGACGAATTAATTGTTTTTAGTATTGATTGTGAGCTCATTCCAATTTTTCTTTCGTCCCATTTTGGAAAAACTGTGCCTTGTAATAAATAAATTACTTTTTCTAATAAATCATTTGGTGTTTTTTTCAATAATTTTGAGATTATCTCTGTTTTTTCTAACCTTTTTGGTGTTGATTCTAATTTTGAGTATACTTGAGCAAGTACGGAGTAATCCATAGGATTTATTTTAAATTATATAATATAAATGTTTTGATTAAAATAATTCAATAAACATAAAGCTTAAATACTCATGTTTATCACAAAATTTATAGTAATACGGAAGAAGAGTAACGGGCCGTAAAGGAAACGAATTCTTTTATCCAAGTATTATGAATTGGAGGAAAATAATATGGAAGGAAGCGTAAAATGGTTTAATGTAAGAAAGGGTTTTGGTTTTATTAGTGGGGAAGATGGCCAAGATTATTTTGTTCACTTTAGTGCATTAAAGAAAGGTACATTCATAAGGGAGAATGACAGAGTATCATTCGAAGCTGTTGAAACTGATAAAGGTAAACAAGCTAAAGAAGTAGTTCTCCTTCAAAAGGGCAGTGAAATAGCTGGCGGAAGCGATAAAAAACAGTCCGATGAAGAAGAATATTCTGAAGATGAAGTAACAGAAGACGAAGTATCAGAAGATGAAGAAACATCTGAAGATGAACAAGAAGTAGAAGAAGAATTTTAATTCTTTTCTTTTTTTTAATTTATAAAAAAGTTTAAAAACAATTAAGCATTTAATATTTCTATGGATGTTGATAGATGTATACAAACAAGAAGGTCCGTGAGAAAATATTTATCAAAAAAAATTAGTTGGGACAAATTAAAAGAGATATTAGACTCTGCTAGATATGCACCTAGCGCAGGTAATCTTCAAAATTGGAGATTTATAGTTGTTCAAGATTCAGATTTGAAAAAAAGAATTTCTCAATTGTGTTCTGATCAAACCTGGATTAATGGGGTGCCAGTATTAATTGTTGTTTGTAGTTATGATAAAGATTTAAAAATTATGTACAGAGAAAAGTCTGAAACGTTTTCTATACAAAATACTGCTGCAGCAATAGAAAATATGTTATTAAAGGCTAATTCATTAAGCATAGATAGTTGTTGGGTTGGTTCTTATAATGAAGATAGAATAAAAAGTATATTAAAAATACCAAATGAAGTTAGAATGGACGCTATTATTACTTTTGGTTATGGTGCAGAAAAAGAAGAAATGCCGAAAAGAATAGATTTAAGAAATATTGTTTTTTATGAAGAATGGGGAGATTCTGGTAAACCTAAATCTTATTAACGTTTTCCTGTTGAACCAAAACCACCAATTCCACGTTGACTAGGAAATAATTCTTCAACTTCCATGATTTCTGCTATTTCATGTTTTGCTATTACCATCTGTGCAATTTTATCTCCTTTTTTTATTTCAAAGTCTTCATCACCGTGATTTATTATTACAATTCCTAGTTCTCCACGATAGCCAGAATCGATTGTTGCTGGAGAGTTTAAAACTGTAATTCTGTTTTTTAAAGCTAAACCAGACCTAGGTCTAATTTGTGCTTCAAAACCCATCGGTAATTCCATTTGTAAACCTGTTTTTACTAAAATATGGTCACCTGGATTAATTACATAATCTTCTACTGAATGTAAATCTAAACCTGCATCACCATAATTCGCGTACTTCGGAATTACTGCATCCGGATGTATTTTTTTTATTTTTAAAAGCATCATACTGCACAACCTCCTACTGTTCTACCACAATTGATACATTTTTTACATTTTCCATCAAGTATTAGTTGACCACCACAGTCACAAGTATCTCCTGTAGTGGTAAGTCTGTGAATTCTTTTAGGCATATTAGCATTTGGGTCTTCAGGTTGTCTTAATTCTTTATCAAATTCACGCATGTCTTCTATAGTTTCCAATCCCATCTTCCTGTTTATTTCTGCGATTGAATCAAAATAAATTTGTGATCTTCTTTCTTCCTTAACCCGGTTCAACCTTAATTCCCTCTCTTTTTGAGCAGAAAGTCTAAAATTGTAATCCCCAGTTAATTCTTTATACTTTTCTACGCCCAAATATTCTAAAACTAAACTTTTAAACATCCAATCTTCTAGAGAAGTACATGACCTTATTAATGAATCGGTTGTTGCACCAGAAATATCTGTTTTGGTATTAATGTATTTCTTTGCAAAGGCTACTAGTGGGACTCCAGTTTTCAAACCTTCGGATAAAGCGATACCGAAGTTATCATAATTTGTTCTTAACTGCGAACCTTGTTTGGATATTTGAACTCTGATCTCTCCAAGATCTCCGTCGGGATATTCGCCAGTAATTAGATGAACTCTGTATTCTAAACCAGTACCTGTATTTATTGTTGTAACTCTTGTTAGAGCTTCTCTTCTTTCATCAAGCGGTATTTTCTGGCCCCTTAATAGTTTCTCCTCTTCTTTTTTGGATTCGTCAAATAAAGGTTGATATAATTTTGAACCATCTCTATAAATAGCTAGAGCTTTTAGTCCTTGTTTCCATCCTTCAACATAAAGATTAAATATTTCTTCTATGCTTGCGCTCGCTGGAACATTAACAGTTTTTGAAATTGCTCCTGATAAAAAAGGTTGAGTGGCAGCCATCATTTTTATGTGAGCCATTGGTTCTAAAAATCTTGTACCATTATTAGGTTTATTTGCTGTATCAAATACTGGATAGTGCTCTTTTTTTAAATGTGGAGCGTTTTCTACATGATTATTAGATAGTATATAATTTTTTATGTCTTTAATTTGGTCAGGAGAGTAACCTAATTTTGTTAATGCTTCTCCAACAGATTGATTCACTATTTTTTCTATTCCTCCCCCAACTAAGTTTTTATATTTTACTAATATTAAATCGGGTTCTATTCCAGTTGTATCACAATCCATTAAAAATCCAATTGTACCAGTTGGAGCTAGTAAAGTTCCTTGAGCATTTCTAAATCCATATTCGGTTCCAGATTCAACAACTTCATTCCATATTTTTTTACCTTCTGTTACTAATTCTTCTAGATTCATTCCGCCATTTGGACGAGATTTTAATTTGCTTGCTGCGGTTCTGTGTAAATTCATAACCTCTAGGAATGGCTCTTTATTTTTTTCGAATTCTTTGAATGGACCTTTTCTTTTTGCAAGTCTTGCAGACTGTTCGTAAACTGTGCCTGCCATAATAGATGTTATTGCAGCGGCTATTTCTCTACTATAATCACTATTGTAATCAAGTCCAGCAGACATTAGTAATGCACCAAGGTTTGCATAGCCTACCCCCAATGGTCTAAATCTATGACTATTCTCTGCGATTCTTGAGCCAGGATAACCTGCATAGTCTACTATAATCTCTTGAGCAATTGTTGCAATTCTTGCTGCATGTTCAAAAGATTCAATATCAAATCTTCCATTTCTAACAAATTTTTTTAAGTTTAATGATCCTAAATTACATGCAGAGTCATCTAAAAACATATATTCTGAACATGGATTAGAACTATTTATTCTGCCAGAATTTTTTACTGGATTAAACATATTAATTATGGTGTCATATTGTAAACCTGGATCACCAGATATGTGTGTTGCTGCAGCAACCATAATCATAAATTGCTCTGCGGGGATAGTATGTCTTACTTGCCCAGATTTTCTTTCTGTTAGTTCTATATTTCCTTTATTCATAACTGCATACATAAAATTATCATCAACTCTAACTGAATTATTCGAATTCTGACCGGAAACATATTTATAGGCGTCTTGAGGAGAATAAAGACCAGACGCAACTAACGCTCTTACTTGTTTTTCAGATTCTACTTTCCATTGAATAAAATCTAAAACTTCTGGGTGGGTATAATGTTGAATAACCATTTTAGCGGCTCGTCTAGTAATACCACCAGACTTTACCACGTTAGCAATTTGGTCACTTACTAGAGCAAAAGATTGAGCGCCACTACTGTATCCTCCGCCTGAAAGTTTTTCCAAGATAGATCTTAGTCTTTCTAAATTAACTCCGGAGCCAGAACCGAATTTGAATAATCTTGTTTCGGTATTCCACCAATCAGTTATGCTATTCTCTCCAAAAAGCTTATCTTCTAAACCTAAAATAAAACAAGCAGAACACTGCGGATGAGAATATTCTTCAGTTGTTTTTTCAACTTGCCCTGTTGTTTCATTAAAATAAAACAATCCGTTTTCCTGACTACCTTTTATTCCATAAATATCCCCTTTTCCTGCATTGAACCATGTAGGTGAATTCGGTGAATACATTTGGTTTAAAACCATAAAAGAAAGTTCTTCTTGGAAAGTATTTGCTTCTTCTTCAGATCTGAAATAACCATTTGATTGACCATAATTTCTTAATGAAGTTGCAACACGACCAACCATTTGTTTCATATCTTTTTCTTCACCAGTTTCTGGGACACCTTCTCTCGCAAAATATTTACTTGCAACTATATTAACAGCTAAATCAGAATAACCTACTGGAAAAACTACGCCTTCTTTTTGATATATTATCTCACCGGTGTTTAAATCTTTAATCTCTGCTTTTCTTGGTTGATATTGGAACATGTCGAAGGCTCTTCTTTCTGGTTGTGTGTAAAGTCTTTCTACTAATGTATCTTTAGACTCATAGACCATTATTTTCCACCCTTCAACGATTTTATTAACTCTTCAAAAGATTTAACATCAGCAAAGTCTTTGTAAACAGATGCAAATCTTACATAAGCAACTTTGTCTAATTGTTTTAATTTTTCCATTACTAACTCACCTACAATTTGTGAGTGAATTTCTTCAGTATCATTACTTCTTATTTCTGTTTCAATTTCTCTAACTGCTTGATTTATTTGTTCAGTTGTAACTGGACGTTTTTCACATGCTTTTAAAATTCCGTTTAAAACTTTAAGTCTATCAAATTGTTCACGTTCACCGGATTTTTTAACAACTCTTATTCCAGTGGTTTCTATTTTTTCATAAGTTGTGAATCTTTTTTCACATTTCAAACATTCACGCCTTCTTCTTATTGTATCATTAGAATGGGTCCTTTTATCAATAACTTTCAATTCCAGATGATCACAGAATGGGCACCTCATTTTCACAACATATTGTGTATTTTTCTTCCTAACATACACAACCTGTTGAGTTTTAGAGAAATACCCTATATAAATATTTGTTTACTAAAACTGTAGTTTTGAGAGAGATATTTCAGAAAATTTATTTCAAAAAAAATAAAGAAGAGACGAGGCATGGCCTCGCCTTTCCTAAAAATTCCAAGTAGTGAGTTAACACTTTTTTGTGGGGGTTAAAGAATAATTTAACCCTACTACCTGATCATGTCAATGCCTAGTTCATGGCTCATCTTTGTAGATTCTTTAGCTTTTTCTCTAGCTCTATCTATTTTTCCAAGAACATATGGCGAAGTAACTCCTGTAATGATTGTCATTACCCTTACTTTACCCTCAAACTTTGGATCAATTCTTGCTCCCCATATAACAAGTGCATCTGCATCTAATGATGAACTTACTACATTACCTACTTTTTCTACTTCTTCAAGTAATAAATCATCTCCACCTGTAATGTGGATTAAAGCACCTGTTGCACCCTCATAGGTAACGTCCAATAATGGGTTAGATAATGCTCTTTTTACAGCTTCTTCTGCTCTTCTTTCAGATCCAGCTTCACCAATACCAATAACTGAAACTCCACCACCAGACATTATTGTTTTAACATCTGCATAGTCTAAGTTTACTAAACTTGGTACTGCGATTGTTTCTACTATTCCTTTGATCATTGTTGAAAGTAATTCGTTAGCAACTGCAAAAGCTTGTTGTAAAGGTAGCTGACCTGCAATTCTACATAATCTGTTGTTGTCCATAACGATAACTGTATCACAAACTTGTCTTAGTTGTTGTAAACCAAATTCAGCTTTGTCACATCTTGCTTTTTCAATGTTGAATGGCATTGTAACTGTTGCAATAACAATGGCTCCGCCTTCTTTTGCTATTTGAGCTACAACTGGAGCGGCACCTGTACCTGTACCTCCACCCATACCAGCACAAACAAATATCATGTCTGCACCTTTGATTACTTCTCTTAATTCTTGTATGCTTTCTTTTGCGGATTCCTTACCTCTTTCCGGCATACCACCACAACCTAAACCTCTTGTTAAGTCTCTACCTAACAAAATTTTTCTCTCAGCGTGTGAGATGTCTAAGTGTTGTTTGTCTGTATTACAGATTATGACTTCTGCACCTGTAATTCCCTTCTTGTATAACCAAGAAGCGATGTTGGATCCTGCTCCTCCACATCCTATTACTTTCATATTTGCGTTTCCAATTTTCAAGTCTTCTTCCGCATAATTACTTTCTGCGGTTTTTAATGCGTCTTGTATTATGAATTCCATTTTTTTTCCCCCTTGTTTTTGTATTCTCCACCATAACAATATTTATAAGGTGTGAATTAGTTTATTCTTCCTAAGAAAAAGTTGTTTATCGCCAAATGAACATGCTTTTCGATATAGACCAAAATAAGACCAAAGTTATACACGATTGTTTGATGCGCCAACACCAAGCAACGATTATTTTTTGTTTTGAATAGACCTGAGTGACTTTCTTGAGTTATTAATATATAAATGTATTTAATATTCAATATATATTTTGAAATAAATGGTTCGACTTTTTATTTGGTTAAATTTTATTAGATAGTTTTTTATATTTATTATAATAAATTAGTTTTATGGACCTTGGTGATTATATAGAAGTCAGAACTGATTCTGAAGTTTTTAAAGGAACTTTAATGCCAGATTCTTTGAGTAATAAATTGATTTTAAAGTTAGATTCTGGTTATAATATTGGAATTGATAAGAAAAAAATAAAAGAAAAAAAAGTTATAAAAGAAATGGTACAAAAAGAAAGAAGACCAAACAAAATTAAGTTTTCTAAAGAGTTACCAACTATATTAATATTGCATACTGGCGGGACAATTGCTTCTAAAGTAAGTTATAAAACTGGTGGTGTAATAGCTAAGTTTAGTCCAGAAGAAATTTTAGAGCTTTTTCCAGAGATAAGTAATATTGCTAATATCAAAACCAAACTAATTTCTAATATATTTTCTGAAGATATGGGATTTAAAGATTATAATAAGTTAGTTTTGCAAATTAAAAGGGAGTGTAAAAATGTTGAAGGTATTATAATAACTCATGGAACAGATACTATGCATTATACTTCTGCTGCTTTGAGCTTTATGTTGGAAAATTTAGGATTTCCTGTGATTTTAGTTGGATCTCAAAGAAGTTCGGATAGAGGAAGTTCGGATGCAGCCTTAAATTTAGTTTGCGCAGCACAATTTATTGTAAAATCTAATTATGCTGGTGTTGCTATTTGCATGCATTCTAGTATGAATGATGATAATTGTTATATTTTACCCGGGTTAAAGGTTAAAAAGTTGCATAGTTCAAGAAGAGATGCTTTTCAAACTGTGAATAGTAAGCCAATTGCTACAGTTAATTTTAATGGTGAGATAAAATATATCAGTCATGATTTTATGAGAAAAGATAAAAGTAAAGAATTAGTAGTTAACTTGCTTAGCAAAAATCTTAAAATTGGTATTTTGAAAGTTCACCCAAATATGCATTATTCTGAAATTTCTAAATACAAGACTTTTGATGGATTGATAATAGAAGGAACTGGGCTAGGACATGTTCCGATAAATGAAAATGTTAAAGTTTACAATGCTTTGAAAAGTTTAAATATTCCAATTGTAATGACTAGTCAAACTGTTTTTGGAAGAGTTAACTTAAATGTTTATTCAACTGGCAGAAAATTGCAAGAATTTGTTCTTTCTGGGTCTGATATGACTTCAGAAACTGCTTTTGTCAAACTTGCTTGGTTACTTAGCAATAAGAAAGACGTTAAATTAATCTCTAGTAATTTGAAAGGTGAGATTAATGAAAGAATTTCTGATGAATTTTTGAAGGAATATTAGTTTTTGTAACCAATTATCTTATACACTAGTTTAGCTGCTGTGTAATCAGATACTATATTATTTGAAGGACATAGTTCAACAATATCACAACCAACTACATTTCTTTTTTTGAAAACTTCTTCTAATAAATCTGTGACTTGCTTGAATTGTAATCCATTTGGTTCTGGAGTTCCGACATCGGGCAAAACTGAAGGATCAAAAACATCTAAGTCTATAGTAATGTAAACATTTTTCTTTAAAGTTTTAATTATTTTTTTTATATCAAAATTATTACCAAAGAAAGTGTTAATTTTATTCTTTTTTATGAAAGATAGTTCATCTTTGTCTAAACTTCTAACTCCAACTTGAGTTATATTTTTGTTAAATTCTGAAATTCTGTGCATAACACATGCATGATTTAGTTTTTTACCTTCAAAACTATCTTTTAAATCTGCATGAGCATCTAGTTGTAATATTGAAAGATCTTCTTGATTTAATCTTTTGATTAAAGGTAATGTTATTGTGTGTTCACCACCTAAAGCAATAAGAAATTTATTTGTTTTTATATTTTCTAATTTTTTTAAGTCTATTATTGGTTTTAATGTTGCTATACCTATAATATAAGGTTCTAATTTTAGTTCATAATCGTATAATTCTAGTTCATTTGATGCCTTTAATATTGCATTTGGACCATTTATTGTTCCTTTTTTGTATGAAGTTGTTTTTTCGTAAGGAACTGGAAGTATTAATATCTTAGATTCTGCAAAATTTGGTAGATTCATGAATGTTTCCATGTTTTTCGTTAGTCTTATTTGTTTTAAATAACTTTTGGTTTTATCAACACTCCCAAGTGATTACAACAGAAAGATTTATAAATCATTATTTTGGGTTAAAAATATGACACTTACAAATATTTTAATGGAAATGGGTATTGATAAAAGTAGAGCTGAGACTGCTAAAATTCCTGAAGGAAGATTTTATGATGTTTTTGGTGAATTAGAAATTTTGCTGGGCGGAACAGAACATGGTTTTGAACATGCTTTAGATGTATTTAGTAATGGTGAGATCTTAGATTATCATCAAGTTAAGTTAGATGAATATCTTAAACTTGCTAGAATTGTAGCGGGCAAGATAGGTTATAATGTTAATCAAAGACAAATATTTTATTCTGTAGACTCTTTGAAAAATTATCTGGATGGACCACAAGAACAAAAATTGGATTTTTCTAGATTGAGAATCGAAAGATATAGGATTTTACATAATAACCCTCAATCAATAAGATATCTTAGAGAGTTAATTAAATCTAATGAATTAACAACAGGGGATCATGAGCATTGGAAGAAAGAAAGGAGTATGTGTGACGGCGGAGCAAGAGGAGTAGATATTTGCAAGGATATAGGTCGACAAATTAATAAGATATATGATGATTTAGGTTTGCCTAGACCAGGAATTGTAATTAATCACGGTCAAAGAAGAATAATAATAAATGAAGAAACAAGAGAACTGCTTAGACAAATAAAGAATTATAAAGAACAAAATTTATAAATAAGCTAGAATTTTTCGACTGATGTTAGTTGCTTTTGATGTTGATGATACACTTGCAAAATTTAATATTCCGTTGTTAAACGTGTATAACGCTATAGATGGAACTAATTACACTTCTAGAGATATTAAAAGTTATAATTTAGAAATGCTTTGGGGGTGTACTAAAGAAGAAGCAATACAAAGAATACAATATTTTTACAAAACTCATGAATTTGGAAGAATAGTTCCTGTTGAAGGTTCACAAGAGGCTGTTGAAAAATTAAGCAAAGAAAATCAATTAATAGTTATTACTTCTAGATTGAGTAGTGTTAGCAGAAAAACTGAAGAATGGTTAGATAAATATTTTTCTGGCAAATTTTCTGATATTTATTACACTAGTGAATGGCATTCGGCCAATGGTGGAAGTGGAAAAAAAGCAGATATATGTAGAGATAAGAAAGTTGATATTATTATTGATGATTGTTTGGAATATATTTTAGCTTGTCAGAATGTTGGAACGAGAGGAATATTATTTGACTTAAATGGTGAATATGGTTGGAATAAAACAGAAGAAGAAATTAAAAGAGTTCTTAATTGGGAAGAAGTTCTTAAAAAAATAAAAAAATAAAGAATTTTTTATTTTTTATTCAAGTAGAATATCATGTATATTGCTGATAAACCAACTAGAATATAAACTATATCTCTAACTATTGTTACTGAACCTAAAATTGCTTGTACTAAGTCGAATTTGAATAAACCGACTAATCCCCAATTTAGGCCACCAATTATGACTAGAATTAATGCTATCCAGTCTAATCCGCTTTTATTTGCCATCTAAACTACCTCCTTTTTTCGAGCAAAAGCTCTATTATTTTCTAGAATTATAGTTATTTAAAGATTGCTATTAAATCACAAGTTTTAAAAGTATATTTTTTACTCTAAACGTATGGAATTTGTTAAAGATTTGAGATGGAAGAAAGGAATGCAAGTAGATGAGCTAGTTAGTAGTTTGGGTAAGGTAGGATTTCAAAGTATTGAACTAAAAAAAGCTCAAGAAAACATTGTTAAGATGAAAAAAGATGGAGCTAAGGTTTATTTAACATTTACTTCCAATATGGTTACTTCTGGATTAAGAGGATTTTTTGCCCAATTAATAAAATTAAAAATTGTAGATGTTATAGTCACAACTATTGGTGGGATTGAAGAAGATATAATGAAAGCACATGGTGAAAATTTTATAATCGGTGGGTTTGACACAGATGATATTGAATTACATGAAAAAGGAATAAATAGAGTGGGTAACTTGTTTATTAGAAATGAGAGTTATTCTAAATTTGAAGATCTAATGAATCCTATTATTAAAAAATTATATGAAAAAAAGCATAGGTGGGCACCTTCTGAAATGTTTAAAGAAATTGGTTTAAGTTTAAAGGATGAAAATTCTATTTTATATCAAGCAGCTGAGAACAATGTACCAATATTTTGTCCTGCTGTAACTGATGGTGCATTTGGTTTTCATTTATTTATGTTCCAACAAAATAATCCTGATTTTATTGTAGATGTTGTAAAAGATTTTCAGAATATATTATTATCAACATCACAGGATGAGAAAAAAGGAATGATTAGTTTAGGTGGGAGTATTAGTAAACATCATGCAATACTAGCTTGTTTGTTAAATGGTGGGCTAGACTATGCTGTTTATATGACAACTGCAAGCCATTCTAGTGGAAGTATGTCTGGAGCTACAACTAAAGAAGCCAAAAGCTGGGGAAAAATTAAAGATGATTCCGATGCTGTGACTGTTATTGGAGATGTTTCTATAACCTTTCCATTAGTTATGATTTCTGTTTTGGAAGAGTTGAGTAGAGAAGGATTAATTTAGTGTTAGTGGTAACAATTAGTAAGATTTATAAATCTCTTTGTGTTTCAACTAATTATGGTAGATAGAGAAGATATCCAAAAAGCAGTAGAAGAATTAGATATTGCTAGAACAAATTTAGTTGGATTATATTTAACTATAATCGGAAAAAATTATGAAGATTTGGATATTAGCCAAAAAAATTCTGTGCTTAATGGTTTAGAGAATATTGTAAGATCGATGGGAAATGAAGATTTTACTGAAAAATTAATGGATACTCCAGAAACACGATCTAGAAGATTGAATTTAGCTTTTAATCGAAAAATTGCAGTTAGAGCTAGAGAAATTAAAGGATTGACTAGAAAAGGGTTGGCCGATGAATTAGGATTTGATAGGGCAGGATACATTAGATTGAGTAAGTATGAAACTGGTGAAGCGAGACCAAGTAATCCTCCGAGAGGAGAAGTAGCAAAAATATATATACATTGGTTGAAGGAACATGGATATGATCCTTACAAATTATAAAATTTAATTTTTCTTTTTCTTCCAGTTTATAATAAATAATATTCCTATAATAAATGCAATTCCGGAAATTTGTATAGCCCAAGACAGCATATACCATTCAAACTGATTTTTCAAAGCATTCATAACAATTAGAAAGATATATACTAGCCCAGCTAAAATGAAAGCAATCCCTCCTACTATTTCACGTTTCCAAGATATTAATATTACGATTAATAGAATAAATGCTGGAATGTTATGTATTAGTAAAGCTCCAATTGTTTGCCAGAAAGTTAGTTCTAACGAAAAGACATCTAAGGACATTAAAAATAGGAAAAATACGAATATAATTGATAATATTCTTGGTGTCCAGTACACAAATTTGCTAACTTTTCTTTTCATAATTAAAAGTTAAATTGTGAGTATTTAAAATATTTGATTTATAAAAAGATTTAAAAATCAATTAAGTACACTTTTTGCTATGGAAGCTAAGTTTATTTTAAACAAAAGGAAAGCAATTGAACAGTTAGAAATAGTTAAAGAACTAGCAGATGAAGTTTCTTATAGTTTTAAAACTAATAACGAAGTTGGAAAAATTTTAGAAGGAAAATGCTTGTTTAGTGTACATAGTTTTGAGGATTTAAGTTTGATAAAAGATAAGTCAAAAGTTTGGTACTTTCCACAAGCTTGGAATAAAGAGTTAGTAACAGAAATATTAAAAGAAGAGGTGAATAGTTTTGTTATTGATAATGAAAATGATTTGAAAGTTTTATTAGAGAATACAAATAAAGAAATTAATTTATTATTAAGAATGAAATTAAAGGAACATACTATCCATACTGGAAAATATTTTGTTTTTGGATTTAATAGTGAAAAAATAAATAAATTATTGCCAGAATTAAGAAGAAATAAAAAAATAAAAAAGTTAGGAATACATTTTCATAGAAAAACGCAAAATGTGAGTGAATGGTCACTAAAAGAAGAATTTATTGATAATATATCAAATGAAAATTTAAAAAATATAGACTTAATAAATATTGGTGGCGGATTGCCTGCTGAATATAAAAATTATAGAAAGGAAGTTATTAACAATATATTTTTCAAGATTAGTGAATTAAGAAAATTTTTGAATTCTAAAAATATTAAAATGGCTATTGAGCCGGGAAGATTTATTGCTGCCCCTGCTGTAAAATTAGAATGTGAAATAATAAGTGTATATGATAATAATATAACTGTGAACTGTTCAGTTTATAATTCTGATATGGATGTTTTTGTTGCAAATGTTAGGTTATTAGTTGAAAATGAATTAGAAAAAGGGGAAGGTTATACAATAAAAGGGTGTACTCCAGATTCTATGGACATATTTAGATATAATGTTTTTTTGAAAAAACCAAAAGCCGGGGATAAGATAGTTTTCCTAAACGCTGGCGCTTATAATTTTTCTAGTAACTATTTTAATTTACCAAAGATTAAAACTGTTGTTGAATAAATTTATAAATAACTTATACTTTGTTTGAGTATGGATTATGAAAAAATTCAGTTTAAGGCTGGTTTGGAAATACATCAACAGTTAGAAACACATAAATTATTTTGCAATTGTCCTTCTGAATTAAAAGATGAACCCCATGAGATATTAATCAAAAGAAGATTAAGAGCAGTTCCTGGTGAAGAAGGTGAAGTTGATGTTGCGGCGGAATATGAAAGCCTAAAAAATAAAGAATTTATTTATGAAGGATATAAAGATAGTTCGTGTCTTGTTGAATTTGATGAAGAACCTCCACATAATATAAATCAAGATGCTTTAGATATTGTTTTGCAGATTTGTAAAATGTTAAATTGTAAAATTGTTGATGAAATACAAGTAATGAGAAAAATTGTTGTTGATGGATCAAATACTTCAGGTTTTCAGAGAACCATGTTAGTGGGTTATGATGGAAAATTAGAAACTAGTAAAGGAATTGTAAAAGTTGATAGTGTTTGTTTAGAGGAAGATTCTGCAAGAAAAATTGCAAAAAATGATAATTCTATTATTTATAGATTAGATAGATTAGGAATCCCATTAATAGAAATTGGAACTAAACCAGATATAAAAAATCCAGAGCATTGCAAAGAAACAGCTGAATTAATTGGAATGATATTGAGAAGCACGGGAAAAGTTAAAAGAGGATTAGGTACAATAAGGCAAGATGTTAATGTTTCTATTAAAAATGGAGCAAGAGTTGAAATAAAAGGTTTTCAAGATTTGAGAAATATGCCTAAAATTATTGAGTATGAAATTGAAAGACAATTAAAGGAAATTGTGAAGCAAGAAGTTAGAAAGGCTAATAGTGATGGAACTACTTCTTTTTTAAGACCTATACCTGGTGCAGGAAGAATGTATCCAGAAACAGATGTAAAACCAATAATTATTGATAATAAACGATTAGATAAAATTAAATTACCGGAATTAATAGATGAAAAAATATTAAGATATGAAAAACAAGGATTGAGCTCTGAGTTAGCTAGAAGTTTCGTTAAATCTGGGTTTGAATTAGAAGATTATGATTATAAATTAGATAAAACTTTGATAGCTAGTGTTTTAGTTGAAGTTCCTAAAGATTTGAAAGCTAGATATAATATTGAATATGAATTCAAAGAGAAAGATTATAGATTTGTTTTAGATGCTTTAGAGAAAGATAAAATAAGTAAAAGCGCAGTTACTGAGATTATGTTAGAAATTGCCCAAGACAAAAAAATCGAGTTGAATAAATTTGAAAAAGTTAATGAAAACAAGCTAGAGGAAGAAATCAAAAAAATTGTTCATGAGAATAAAAATTTGAGTGATGGTGCATTAATGGGGATTATAATGAAAAGGTTTAAGAATACAGCAGACGGTAAATTAATAGCATCAATTTTGGCGAAATATAAAAATGGATAAAGAACATTTAAATTATGTTATCGATATGGGTTTGCTGATATCTTTCTTGATTGTGATTGTAACGGGTATAATAAAATTTCGTGCGTTAATGAATATTTTTGGTTTGGATTATAGCAGTCTACCGATGAAATTATTTAGTGTATGGCATGATTGGGCTGGATTAGTAATGGTTGTTTTAGTCTTAGTACATTTAATACTGCATTGGAGATGGATTGTTATTGTTACTAAAGATATTTTTAAAAGTAAAAAGAAAAGGTAAATATTTTCTAATTTTTGAAAAACGAAAAATTTATAAATAGTTATGAATATATATTCATAATCAATTAGGAGGTAAATGAAAATGCCGAATAGAGATGGAACTGGACCCGGAGGTAAGGGATCAAGAACTGGAAGACAGATGGGCAAATGTGAGGGTGCTAATCCTGGACCAGGTTGTAGTAGGTTAAGTAGTGGTAGAGGAAGATTTAGGAATAGACAAAATGCCTAGACCATGTATGAGAAGAAGAGTGAGAGGAAGACCTAACTCTTATTATTTTAAGCCGGCGGGAGTTAGAATGATTGAATTAGAGGAAATTATCTTAGAAATGGATGAGTTTGAAGCTTTAAGGCTAAAGGATTTTGAACAGTTAGAACAAGAATCTGCTGCCGAAAAAATGAGAATCTCTCAACCTACTTTTCATAGAATATTATTGTCTGCTAGAAAAAAAGTTTCTGATGCAATAATCAATGGGAAAGCTATAAAAATAGACGGATCTAGTATTAAAAAAAATGAAAACTAATAAATTAATCATTTCAGTCTTAATATTAGGTTATTTAGTATTATTATTCTTTCCTAACCCAGAAGATAACTTTATTGCTTATTTTTCAATTATGCTGTTATTTATAGCAATTATTATATTCTTATTAAAAAAAAGAAAGAAAAAATTAAGACCAGTCAAATAGGCCTTTAGATTTCTTTTCTTGTTGAGCTAGCTCTTTAAGTCTTGTTTGTTCTTGAGTCATTAATTGTATTTGCTCTTGCATTAAATCTTTAACTTCTTGATCACATTGACATTCAGTTCTTAATTGAGTTAGTTGTTGTATTCTCAATTGATTTTGTTCTACTTCAGATTCTAATTCTGTTGCTGTAGTTTCATCTCCACCTGCGAAGAATCTAGCAAGTCCAGACCTTGTTTGTATTTTTTCTTCTGCTCTTATTGTAGACATTACTGAATTGTTAAATTGTCTAGCTATTGCTGAAACATTTTTTCCGATTCCACCAGTCATGTTTTCCATTGATAATAATGCATGGACTGCTAATCTAACTTGATTTTGGTTTTGATATACTTTTTGTTGTTTTTCATTTAAACCAGACATTTCTTGATTCATTGTTTGTTGTCTTTCCTGCATCATTGATCTAACTTCATTTGTATTTCTAAATTGTATAACATCGCCTGCATTGTTTGTTTGCTCATTGGTTGAGATAACATTGTTGCCTACTTCATCATCTTGATTTGAATTGGTTTGTGAATTGTCGGAGCCTTGAGCGGCAAAAACAAAACTGGAAACTAACAAAATCAATACTAAAAATATTGCTTTATTCATAAAACGACACCTCCTTATATCTATAAAATTAGATATTATATATATAAATCTTACGTTAAATGTTTTAATTATTTAAAATTTTTTTGAACTCTTCTTCATTCATTAAATTTTCATCTTTTAATTTTTGTGCAATAATTAAATTTAATTCTTTATCTATAGTGGAGTCTACGAGATTTACGTAAACCATAAATCTTAACAACAATTCTTTGTCTATCTTTTTTATTACTTCTTTTTTCATTTTTTAGTTCGTTGGTTTTGTAATATTAACTTCTTTTATTAATATTGGGGCCATTATACATGGCGTATCTGCTTCCCAACTAGTTATTTGTTCTTTTTCTTTACCAAATAGTCTTATGTTTTTGAGTAAATTTAAAATATTATCTGAGACTCTTAAATTTTTAACGGGTTCTGAAATAACTCCATTTTTTATTAAAAACATTCCATCTCTAGGTATTGTTGAAAAATCACCAGTTGTATAATTTTGAAATCTTGTGTACCATGTGTTTGTTATGTATAATCCATTTTTTACATCAAAAACATTACCTTTTTCTCCATCTAAGACTAAATTGTGTGGATGAGGAGATATAATCCCTGCATTTCCTGTAGATTTAGTTTTATATCTTTGAGCAGAAGAGTTATTATGTAAATAAGTTTTTAAAATTCCATTCTGAGTTATATTTGTTTTTTGTGTTGGATATCCTTCTGAATCAAATTTTAAGGAACCTGCTCCGTTTTCTAAATTACCATCATCTATTAATTCAAAATCTCCGAGTTTTTTTCCTAATTTATCTTGAAAGAAAGACATTCCAGATTCAACATTAAATATTGAAGTCGCCGAACCAATATTTTCTAAAATTGGCGCAAATGCTAAAGGTGAAAATATAACATCATATTTGCCAGCAATTCCTTCTTTTGGATTTAATGATAGTTTTGCTATTTCTCCTGCTTCTTTTCCAATTTGTTCTGGATTAAACTTAGATAAAACTCTTGAAGTAGCTGTTTTATGGCCCGAGGCTTCTTTTGTTTTTAATGCTCTTACAGATAAATATAAACTTGAAGATTTGTCTTCTTGTTTTATTCCTGTAGATGTTAATATTGATAATTTACCATAAGATTTTTCGAAAGTTCCTGAAACTCTTGAAGAATTTTTTAATGCTGCGTTAATAGTTGATTCTACAACATCAACTTCATCCAAATTTTCAACTTTTGGATCATAAATATCTTTTATTTCTTTGTATGTATATTTATTTTCTGGTATGTTTACAAAGTTTTTATTTGGTTGTGAATATTGCAGAAAGTTTTTTAATTTTGAAATTGTCTTTTTTATAGATTCCTCATCAAATTCTTTTATTGAAGTCATTACTATTCTTTTATCTTTTGAAACAAAAACTTCAACACTAGATGTTGATTCAATACCTGTTTTTACAATTTTATTGTTTACAAACTTGACCATTGATTCGTTTATTGAGAATTTCTTCAAAATGATAGTATCAACTTTTTCTTTTAATAACAATTCTTTTATTCTTTCTAAGTCTTGCATGTTTTAACCTTCTCTTAATTCTCTTAAATATCTTTCCTTTTCTGCTTCATCTTCTCCGAAGTAATAATCAACACCATCTAACATCATTGCCCCAATCAGTTCATCTTCTAAATCGTTTATATGTACTTTGCACATACTTGCCCTTTCTGGTCTCATGCTATCTATAGTACTCGCTAAATCATGTTTATATGTATTTAACCAAAAATTTGCTATATCAAAATCTCCATTTGCAATGCTCATGTAAATTAATTGAGCATAATGGGTTTCATATATTTCTAAGGGATCATTTTCAAGAGTCATTCGAATCACTCCTGTCAAAATCAAAAATTGTTCTTTGTTTAAAACATATATCATAAAAATCACAAAATTTACATAAAGCAGATGTTTTTAATGGATAATCTTCAATATCTTCTGAAATAGTTTTTTCTTGAATAGACCTACATTCATTTTTGGCAAAATCTATTAATTCATCATTTACTTCTAGATAATGTGGTTTATGTTTTAAGAAGTCTATACCTACTATATTTGGTTTCTTTCCATGCTGTTCTTCGTATAATAATGCGTAGATGGCTAATTGTAATTTATACTCTTGCGTTATTAGCTCTTTTGCAGAGGTTTTATAATCCATTAAGCTTACTTTGCCATCAATATTATGAACTGCATCAACAAATCCTTGTACTTGAAATTCTGGCGAAACAAAATGAACTTCAGTCATTGGTTTCAAAATAGAAAAGGCAGATTCAATTGACATTTCTTTTATCTTTGGGTTTAATTTTCTCAAAAAGTTACCATACCAATTATTTAACATTTGAATAGATTCTTCATAATAAAAATCTAATTGTTCGGGAGTTAATTTTATTTTTCTTAACTCTTCAGAGAAATCCTGCCACTTCTGATTGAATAGACTGTTTAGAACTACTTTTAATTCAAACTCGTAATATTCTTCACTTATTTTTAATATGTCTATCTTAAAGAAATCTTCTAAAGCTAGATGAACTATTTTACCTCTGGTTAAATGAATTGAAGGAACTTTTTTTTGTAATCCTAATATGTATTGATAATAATATTTTCTTGGACATTGTTTGAATGTATTAATAGAGCTAGGACTCTGTACACGTTGCACCATTATCGACATAAAAAAGTGGTTAAGTTTTAAAGTATATCTTAGTTTGAGTATATATTTTGGGTTATATGCTTAGAAAAGTTTTTAAATAGGAAAATCAAAATTTAGCTTAAATGGAGGGGGTTCTTGATGGTTAGAAAATCTAAAAAATCGTCTAAATTACTTAGTACTAGGAAGTATATGACTGTTAATAAAAGAGCTGGTTTAGTTTTTGCTGGAATAGTTTCATTAATCTTAGGTTGGATTTTGTGGGAAGGTGTGTTGACTATTGAACAATCCATAGCTATACTATTGTATATTGCTGGTGCCTTGAAAATATTATGGGGACTATTTTGGAAATAAGGGAGGTTAAAAATGGCAGATAAAAAGAAAATGATTGAAAGTTGTAGTTGTTGTCCAAGCAAGGGATTTTTTATGTTTAAAGGGATAGTTGCTATACTTTTAGGTTTAATATTATGGTTTGATTACTTAAGTTTTTCACAAGTAATCGCAATAACGTTTGTTTTATACGGAATAAAAAAGTTATTTTATGGATGTTGTAGCAAATAATTATTTATTGCAAACTACATAAGATCCTTTTTCATTTCTATTTATTTTTTCAAAACCAGCTTTTTTTAATCTTAAGGTTATTTCTGATGTAAAATCTCGGCCACGTTTTATATGGTGCTGGGGGATGTAATGATATAATATTCCATGTTTTTTTAAAACTCTATAAACTTCTTTATAATTATTTAATGAAAAGAAATTTCCTGAAGACCTTGGAGTACCGGCATCTAAGATTATATTGTCAAAACTTTCATTTTGAAATTTTTTAATTTCTTCTGATAAATCTCCAATTATCAACTCAATTTTTTTGTTTGTAAATAAATCTTGTGAATATGGATTGAATTTCGCTATTTCTATAACTGTTTTATCTATCTCAATTGTAGTTATTTTATCTGCAGTTTTTGCTAGTCCGATTGAAGTATAACCCAAACCAGTTCCAGAATCTAAAATATTACCTTTTAATTTATCTTGAATTATTCTTTCTACAAATTCTTTTTTATGCATTGATGTGCCAGAGATTTGTAATATTGGATTTTTTGAAGTTGGAATTAATTTATATAAATTGTTATTAACAAAAAATTGAGCTTTCTGTAGATTATTTTTCATTAATATATAACAACATTTATCATATCTTTTTATTTTTGTTGTTATAATTCTTTTTCCTTCATAAATAATGCCCGTAGTTGTTAATTTAACTATAGTTTTTGTTAGGTTTAAATCTAAAGAAACTTCTATTTCTTTTTTGTTATTCTCTATTGCTTCGTTAATTCTTTCTATTTCTCTAGAGTCTATGATTAAATTCATAGTTATTTGAAGAAAAAGTTATTTAATAAGCTTATGCTAAATTTCCAATGAAATAATTTTTGAGATTTTCTTTAGCTGAACTTGAGTGTTTACTAAACATCTGTGTTGCATCTTTACCACAGCCATCAATTATTTTTTCATTTGGATGATCTGGAATATAATCTGTAACATCATAAACTTTACTTTCAATTGCTAACCAACAATCTTCTTTTGATTTGTGATTAGAAATATCTTGTATTGTGTATGAGGTTATTTCATTTGTAGTATTGTCTTCTATTTTTATTGGTTCTGAATTTATATTATCGGTACAACTGCTAATAAATAATGTAAAAATTAATAAAATTGTTATTAAAAATATTTGTTTCATTTGATTATTGTAAAAGTTTGATTTATAAATTTTGTGTAGAATAAATAGTTTTATAAATTATGTTTTCCTTTTAATTTTAGAGCCCTGCTCCTTAAACTCTTAGAGAATCCTTATGGACTCTGTGACTAAGAGAGAATAAGTGGGGCTTCATAATCAGTTATGATTTAACTTCCAAAAGCTTTTTAAATAGTTAATTTATAGCTTTACAAGAGGATCAAAAACTACTTTTATATTATTTTAAATGATTAGGAGCGTGAAAAAAATGAAACAATTAGAAAATTTGCCTTATGCATACAATGCATTAGAACCTTACATAGATGAACAAACTATGAGATTACACCATGATAAACATCATCAAACTTACTTCGATAAGTTTTTGGCTGCTATCGAAAATTATCCGGAATTGAAAAATGAAAACGTTAAAGAAATATTAAGACATTTAAATAAAATTCCGAGTGAAATAAAAACTGCTGTAGTAAATCATGGTGGGGGCTATTACAATCATAACTTCTTTTGGACAATTTTAAAGAAAGATGTTAAGTTTGAAGGAGAAATAAGCAAAGAAATATTAAAAAAATGGGGAAGCTTTGATAAATTTAAAGAAGAATTCAAAAATAACGCTTTAGGTGTTTTTGGAAGTGGATGGACTTGGTTGGTTTTAGATAAGAATGAATTAAAAATTGTTAAGACTGCAAACCAAGATTCTGTGATAAGTTTAAATATGATTCCATTATTAACTATAGATGTTTGGGAGCATGCGTATTATTTGAAATATCAAAATAAAAGAATGGATTATGTTGAAGCATTTTTTAATGTTATCAATTGGAAAAAAGTAAATGAGTATTATTTGGAGGTAAGAAAAAATGATAAAAATAAATGAAAATGCACCACATTTTAGTGCTAAGGCATTTAATAATGAAGAATTTGTAACTGTAAGTTTATCTGATTATAAAGGTAAATGGGTTGTTTTGTTTTTTTATCCGGCAGATTTCACTTTTGTTTGTCCAACTGAGCTTGGAGAGCTAGCAGATAATTATAATGAACTAAAGAAAATGAACGTGGAAGTATTGAGTGTAAGCACTGATACTGAATTTGTTCATAAAGCATGGTATGACAATTCTGAGCAAATTAAAAAGATTAAGTATCCAATGGTTGCTGATCCTACTGGAAATATTTGTAAAGCTTATGGAACCTATATTGAATCTGAAGGATTAAGTTTGAGGGGCACATTTGTTATAGATCCAGATGGAATTTTGAAAGCTTTTGAAGTGAATGATAATAGTATTGGAAGAAGTGTTAGAGAATTAATAAGAAAAATAAAAGCAGCTCAATTTGTTAGAGAGCATGGTGAATATGTTTGCCCTGCAAGTTGGGAACCTGGAGATGAAGCATTAAAACCAGGTATAGATTTAATCGGAAAAATTTAGTGTTTTCCCATTACTTCATTTTTTCCTTTTTCTAATTCTTCAACTTGTTCTTTATCTAATTCTAGCAATAAAGCTTGAAATTCACCTATATGTGTTTTTTCCTCTTTTGCTATTTCTAACAATACTTCTTTTATTTTTTTACTTTTAGCATATGCCGCAAACTGTTCGTATAAATTTACTGCATCTAATTCGGCTATAATTCCGGCTCTTAGAATTTCTTTATCTGCATCTTTTAATTTTTTTAAATCGATTGGTAATGAAGACATCATCTTTTAACCACCCCTTTGTTATTAGTTGATTTTCTTTTATATAGTTTTTGAAAAGATTTTTATAATTGTTAGATAAAGGGTTACTATGCAAATAGATAATATATATAGAATTTTGGAGAAAGAAGTTGTTAGTTACAAATCTCCTATTATTGATTTAATGAGAGCTAGAGGTAATAGCCCTTTTAGAATATTAATAGCTACTATTTTGTCTGCTAGAACTAAAGATGAAACTACTTCCAAAGTTGTTAGTAAATTGTTTCTAAAAGTTAAAGATTTTAAAGATTTGGAAAAAATAGATGTTAAAGAGCTTGAAAAATTAATTTATCCAGTCGGTTTTTATAAAAATAAAGCTAAACAATTGAAAAAATTGCCGATTGTTATTAAAAAAGAGTTTAATGGTAAAATTCCTGAAAATATTGATGATTTGGTTAAACTGCCCGGAGTTGGAAGGAAAACTGCAAATTTAGTGATGACTGCAGCATTTGGCAAGTATGGAATAACTGTTGATACACATGTTTTTAGAATTATGAATCGAATTGGTTATGTTAAGACTAAGAATCCTTTGGAAACTGAAATGGTTTTAAGGAGAAGATTACCTAAAAAATATTGGAAGAATATTAATTATTTTTTAGTTTCTTTAGGCCAAAATGTTTGTACCCCTATTTCTCCTTATTGTAGTAAGTGCCCTGTAAGAGAATATTGTAAGAGGGTTGGAGTTAAATCAAAAAGATAGTATATAATTAATTATATAAATTCATTAAGTTTATTCTTTTTATGAACCTATTAATTGAACAAGTAAAAGAGTTGCAAAATACAGCTATTAAAAATATTGTAGATAATAAATTAAAAGAATTTGAAAACAATAATGAATGGTTCTCAGAATTGTGTTTTTGTTTGCTAACTGCAAATTCTAAAGCTGAAACGGCAATAAATATTCAAAAAGAAATTGGTACAAATGGATTTTTAAATTTAAAACAAGAAGAAATTAAAGAAATTATAGAAAAGAATAAGCATAGATTTCATAATAATAAAAGCAAGTATATAGTTGAAGCTAGACAATATAAAGATATAAAAAAATTAATTGAACAAAAAAATGAGATTGATGCTAGAAACTGGTTGGCTGAAAATGTTAAAGGATTAGGATATAAAGAAGCTTCACATTTTATGAGAAATGTTGGTTACAAAAATTTGGCTATTTTGGACAGACATATATTAAAATTAATGTTTGAAAATAATTACATTAATAATATTCCTAAACCACTTAACAAAAAAATATATTTTGAAATAGAAAATAAATTTAATAGTATTGCAAAAGGATTAAAATTAAATTCTGCTGAACTGGATTTATATATGTGGTATCTTAAAACTGGTAAAATTTTAAAATAAATTATTCTAACAAGCCAGTTAAATAAATTATAATTATTCCAATTATAAAGACTAATAGATTTAGCATTGCTTTTCTAAAATCTTTTTCTTTTCTTAGTTCTGGAATTAAATCGGAAGCCGAAATGTATAAAAATCCCCCGGCTGCGAAAGGAAGCAATAAACTTGTGAAGTTAGGTATGTAATTTGGTAAAACATAACCTACTAAGCCACCAATAATTGCAGTTAATGCAGTTAAAAAGTTGTATAGCAGTGCCTTTGATTTTTTAAAACCCCCGTGAACTAAAACACCGAAATCTCCAATTTCTTGAGGAATCTCATGTGCTATTATTGCTAAAGTAGTTATTAATCCTAATTTTACATCTACCACAAAACTTGCAGCGATTATCAAACCATCTATAAAATTATGAACTGCTTCACCAAACAAACTCATATATGCAAATGTATGGATTTCACAATGATCTTTATGACAATGTCTCCAGTGAAGAACTTTTTCTATTAAGAAAAAGAATGTAAATCCTAATAATAATATAACAAATACTGGAACCGGTTCAGTATTTTCTAAAGATTCTGGAATTAAATGGAAAAATGCTGCACCAATCAAAGCTCCTGCTGATAATGCAACGAATAACATTAATACTTTTTCTAAAGATTTTGATTTTAAAGATAAAGTGAATATACCAACTAAAGAGATTAAGCTAACAAATAACGTGCTTAATATTATCCAATAAATAGTTTGCATTTAGTTTTTGAATTTTACAGGTATAAATAACTTTTTATTTTTTCCTTATGTGTTTTTTAAGGGAAATAAATAATAAAACAGAAATTAAAGAAACGATTGAACCAAATGCAAATGTCATAGTTGGATTAATATCCCAAAGTATTCCTGCGATTAAACTTGCTGGTAATGCAGTTACACCAATACAAGTATGGAATAATCCCAAAGCAGAACCTCTGTGTTCTTCGGAAGATAAATCAGATATTAAAGCACGTTGATTACCTTCAATCATCGCATAAACTAAACCATACAATGCAAATAGAACTACAAAGAAAGTTATTGTATTTGCAAATATAAATCCTAATGAAACTATTGAAAATAGAGTATATCCGTAAATTAATACACGTTTCCTGCCTATATGGTCTGATAACTTGCCCATTGGAATAGCAAAAGTAAGATAAAATAAATTAAAGAAAATGTAAAGTAAAATTGGAACTGCTAAACCTAATTTACCCGGTAAAAAATTGCTTGCTTTTAGTATAAAAAACATATAACTAAAATTTGCTAAGGCAAAAATAGTTGATATAAATATGAATAATTTTACTTGTTTGGGAAGTTTTTTTATTTCCCATTTCATTGAATGGTTTGTTGTTTTTTTCTTATTCTTTTCTTTAACAAAAGCTAAAGGAATGATAGCAATAAATCCTAAGATTGCAGCTATAAAAATTATTTTTTGAAAACTAAAATCGAAATACCAGAATAAAACAAAAGCAGTCATTGCACCAAGAACTGCACCAGTTGTATCCAATGTTCTATGAATACCAAAACCTTTGCCTTTATTTTTTGGCATAGATTCTGAAATCAAAGCATCTATTGGAGCAGTTCTCATACCTTTGCCCAATCTTTCTAAACCTGCAAAAATTAAAACTTGTTGCCATGTTTTTGAAATTACTAATAATAGTTTGAAAGATGCAGAAGTTAAATATCCAGATAAAATAAAACGTTTCCTTTTTCTTTTATGATCTGATAAATGACCAAAATAAAATTTTATTATACTTGCGATACAATCACGAACACCACCAATTAAACCAATTATTATTCCTGTTCCACCTAGTGAAGCAATTAATAAAGGTAAAATTGGAACTATTAATTCACTGCTAAAATCATTAATCAAACTCACAATGCCCAAGAAGATAACATTAGTACTGATTCCATTAATGACCTTCTTTTGCATATCAAATCTTCACGTTTTGAGTTTATAAACTTTTTTTAAGTAAGGTTTATAAAGATTAATTTTGATAATTAGAATAATGATTAATTGTGTGAAGTATGCTGATAAAAGTTTGGGAAAAAGTAGTGTGAAAAATATAAATGTTCTTAGAGATTTGGTTTGGATTGACGTTTCTGCAAAGGATAAAAAAGAATTGAAAGAAATTCAAAAAAAATTTAATTTAAATGAAAAAGATTTAGAAGATAGTATAGATATACGTGAAGTAACAAGAGTGCATGATAGAATTAATTATTCTTTTGTTGTTTTAAGATCTACTAGTAAAAAAAATTATATTCCTGTCGGTGTTTTTGTTAGTAAAAGATTTTTGATAACAATTCACATGAAAGATATTCCTGCGATTAATAGCCTTTTAAAAAATAATATTGAGATTAAAGATGGTTTTTCCAAAGGAATTGATTTTCTTTTTTGTAAGGTGGTTTCTGAGATGAATAAAAAGACTGAGGAAGATATTGAAAAATTTGATGATGAGTTAGATGAGTTTGAGAATAAAATCATTAATTCTAAATTAGAGAAAGTAGATGATATTTCCCCATTAAAAAGAAAGTTAAATTATTATAAAAAAGCTTTAAGTTCTAATAAAGAAGTTATGCAGAAATTGTTGAGCGGAAACGGAAAGTTCTTTTCTGAAAAAAATTATTCTAATTTAAATTATTTGAATATTGAAATTATGCAATCTGAAACTGCTATCGAATTTCAAAGAGAAAAATTAACTGGAATTTTAGAGATGCATATGATAGGGGTGTCTAATAAATTAAATGATATAATGAGAGTTTTTACTGTTGTTGCTGCTCTTTTTTTATTGCCAACTGTTATAACTGGTATATGGGGTATGAACTTTGCTGAAATACCTTTCTTCGGATTTAAATATGGTTTTTACATACCGATAGTTATAATAATCATTAGTATGTTGCTTCTTTATTTGTATTTTAAGAGGAAAAAATTAGTATGAGGGGAGACAAGTTTACAAAACGAGCTTTAGAAGAAGGTTATTTAGCTAGAAGCATTTTTAAAATTAAAAATATTCAAAATAGATTTCATATTATTAGAAAAGGAGATTATGTTTTAGATTTAGGAGCTGCACCAGGAAGTTGGAGCCAGTATGTTTTAGAACTTGGCGCAAAAGTTGATTCTATTGATTTAAATCGTGTAAAATATGGAAATTGGATAAAGATTGATATTTTTGATGAAAAATTATTTGAGGTATTGGAAAGAGATTATAATGTTGTTTTGAGTGATTTGGCACCAAGAACTTCTGGAATTAAACATTTAGATGTAGAAAGATCTATTGGGTTAAGTCAGAGAGCTTTAGAAATTGCTAAACTTAAATTAAAAAGAAATGGAAATTTTGTTTGCAAAGTTTTTCAAGGTGAAGATTTTAAATTATTTTTTGATGACATGAAAAAGAATTTTCAAGTTGTTAGAAGTATAAGACCTATGGCTACTAGAAAAAGTAGCAGAGAAATTTATTTGATTGGGTTGGGAAAGAAATAATTAATTCATCCTTATTTTTCTTAGTCTTATTGATGGCCCACCGGTGAATACTGGTATTCCTTGCATAGGTTCACCTTTTCCACAAGTAGCAGCAAAGAATTGTAAGTTATTAGCAACCATATCTACTGAAGACCAAAGTTTTGGGGTTGTTATTTCAATAGCAGGATGTTTTACTGGTTTTGTTATTTCTCCATTTTCTATTAAATAAGCTTCATCACCAGTATATTTTTGATGAAATCTTTTATCATCGATATTCCATTCCATAAAACTTTTAATATACACACCTTTTTTTATTTCTTTAAACAAATCTTCCTCAGAATTTTTTCCTGGTTTAACAAAAGTGTTAGACATTCTTACCATTGGTTCAACTGAATAATTAGAAGCACGTGCAGAACCGTTACTTTGTATTCCTATTTGTTTGGAAGTCGCACGATCATGTAAAAATTCATTTATTATTCCGTTTTTCATTAAAACTCTTTCGCTTGCTTTTATTCCTTCATCATCGTATGAATAATAACCATAACTTCCTTCTAAAGTAGGATCATCAACTGCTGTAACTACTTCTGAACCTATTTTTGTATTCAACATATTTTGTGTTACAAATGATTCGCCAGCTTGCGCAGATTCTCTTCCAAAAATTCTATCTGCTTCATATGGGTGGCCTATAGATTCATGAGTTGCAATACCAGTAACTTCTGGGCCAAAAACAACATCTAATTCTCCTTTTGGACAAGCAATACCTTTTTCTAAATTTTCTTTTAATGCTTTTATTTCATTTTGTAAATGAGATTCTAGTTTCCATTTTTTTAGTACTTCAAAACCAGTTGTAGAACCAAATTGTAAATTTCTTTGTATTGAATTTGCTCCGCTTAAAATTGTTAGGAAATAGAAAAAATGAACTCTTGGAATTATTTGAGTTACATTTGTACCTTCAGTATTAATATAATATTTTTCTGTTAAATCTTCGGTTAATGAAAAGTATTTGTGATTTACGTTTACTAATTTGTCTATTTCTTTTAAATATTCTAATTTTTGTTCTTCATCTAAAATTTGTTTTGATTTTATATTAATTGATTTTTTCACTGATTTATTTTCTGAAAATAAAACTTTTTCAGATAGTCTAGAAGCTTTTTTTACTAACATTATTGATTTTTCTAACTCTTGTTTAATTTTTTCCTTTTCTAATGTGTTTATTGCGGCAAAACCTAAGTTATTATTTATTATGAATCTAACACCTAAACCAATAGTCTGATCAAATCCAGACATTTCTAAATTAGAATTATTTAATACTAAACCAGAACCAGAACTTTTTTCTAGCCTTACTTCTGCATAATCTACTTCTTTTTCTTTTAAATAATTTATGGCAAACTCTGCTAATTCTTTGGACATATATTGGAATTGTTTGAGTAGATTTATATAAGTTTTGAAAGTAGAATTATTGTTATTTATGCTATTTGTATAAATAATATGTTAATATTTTATCTAATTTTTATTGATATTTATACCAATAGTAAACTTTATATATTAATAGTATAAATGATATTCATATAAATGGCCTCACCTTTACCAAAATGGATTATGCAAAGATATTCTATCCTTTGGAATACTTTTCATGATAAAGAGTTTGATCATGATGCTGCTTTTAACTTATTGAATAATGAGAAAACGGTTAGTATTGCTATTTCTAAATTAAGAAAAAATGGTTGGTTGGAAATTAAACTAGATGAAAATGATGCTAGAAGAAGATTGTATAAATTAAAAAGTCCAGAACAAGCTGTAAAAGAAATAGGTGAGAAAAATGAATAATAAATATTTTATTCTTTTAATGATTTGTATAACTTTAGTTGTTGAATTCGCTTCTGCAGAAATAATCAGTAGTTGCCAAACTATATCTAGCCCAGGATCTTATGAATTAAACCAGAGTATAACTAGTACTACAACATGTATGACTATTGCAGTTAGTAATGTAGATTTTAATTGTAATGGTTCAACTATTTCTTATAATTCTGGGGGAGGAGCGACTAATTATGGAATTAATGCTATTTATCTGCTTGTCCCCTTAGAAAACATAACTATAAGAAATTGTGATATTAAAGATGTAAACGCCGCAGGAACCCCATCGGCAGGAATACAATTTACTAGAGTTACAGATTCAGTTATATTAAACAACACTATACAGACTAATGGAACTACATTAAATCATGGAATTACGCTTACAACCGGATGTAAAAGAAATAGAATAGAAAATAATACTATAAATACTTGGGGGAGTGGAATAACAAATGTAGGAATTTACCTTAATACAGAGGCATCAAATAATAATATAACTGGAAATATTGTAAGAGGTGTAGGTACATTAACTAGTTATGCTGTTTATTTTGCTGCCGACGCTAATAATAATAGTGTAAATAATAATAATCTTTCTACAATTTCAACGGTTGTTGCAGCTAATGCTGACCCACATGTTGTTGTTATCAGTGCGAGTAATTTGAATAATATCACTAATAACAATATATATGGTGAAGGCGCGCAGAGAGGATATGCTGTGTATATTACCACAAATGCAGAATCAAATAATATTCAAAACAATGATATTATTATTAATCTTACTACTGGTGCAATAAGTTATGGAATTTATATTTTAAGATCACCTTCAACTAATGTGATAAATAATACTATAACCCCTATTGGGACAGGTACTTTAAGAGGAGTTTATGTTGCTAATGCACAATATACTAACATACAAAATAATAATATATCTATCCTTAGCCCCGCTATAACAACTGCAGATGGGATTCTTGTTACTGCCTCACCAAATAGTTCAGTTTTAAACAATGATATTTTAATTAATGCAACTTCTACTGTCAATGCCATATCTTCCACTTCCTCTGCTAATAATCGTATCGAAAATAATAATATAAATATTTTAGGGAATGGTACTGCAACGACATTTAATGGTGTTTTGACTACTACTTCGTATTCTAACTCTATAATAAATAATAGTATATATATCAAAGGAATAACTGTATTAAACGGAGTGTTACTCACTACTTCTCCAGATAATATTGTTGAAAACAATTCTATAAACGTTACTGGAACTGGAGCTACAAATGTTGGAATTTATTTATCTTCTGCTGCACCTTCAAATATTGTAAGAAATAATACGATATATTCCTCAGCATCAATTCCTGCATATGGAATATATTTACTTTATGATGGAGTAAATAATCTTATAGAAAAAAATACTATAACTACTTATGGAACAACTAATGCTAATTTTGGTATTTATTTAAGCACCGGAACCAATGAGAATAGGATAATAAACAATACAGTTACTACACTGGGCGCAGGTACTACAAATTATGGAATTCATTTGCTTACATGTAATAATAATTATGTTGGTTATAATAATATTTCTACAAACGGTACTACTGCAAACCACGGGATATACATTCTTACACAAGCAAATAATAATACTGCAGAAAATAATATAATTTCTACGTATGGAACAACAGGTAGTTATGGAATTTATATCAACAGTGCGAATTATAATAAATTAATTGGAAATAATATCACTGCTAATGGATCAACACAAGTTGCTGGAACTACAACAAGTAATTATGGTATTGTGGTAGGTGCAAGTTCTTACTTTTCTGAAGTTTATAATAATACAATTTACAATGGGGGCGGGAGATATAATTATGGAATTTATAGTCTTACTAATTCTAGATGGGGAACATTTACAGGAAATAATGTGAATACTGGTGGAACTGGTAACCTTAATGTGGGAGCGTATATTTCAGAAAGCCATTACAATACTTTAGAAAATAATGTATTTTCTACATCTGGATCTACTACAAACCATGCAGTATATTTACATTCTAGTGCCAGGGAAAATGTTATAGAAAATAATAATATATCTACCTCAGGTGGAACTGACTCCCATGCATTCGCATTTTTATATGTTGCTGCAGGAGGATATCCGGAGAGGAATATTATCAAAAATAATGAACTTTTAAGTATTTCTGGTAGAGATATTGACTTTGCAACTGCATCTATAAATGGAACCACACTTATTGATCAAGTTATTGGAAATTATTCTTTTACTGGTACAGCAGGCACATTAATAATAAGAAATGAATCTGCAGGCCAAATAGAATTTGGAGCAGTTTTGTCTGGGGCGAGTACATTTTTTAGTAATAGAATATTCATATGGCCTAATTTAGCCGGAATAGAAGAAAGTACTTCTGCTTTGAATAAATCGGCTACAATAACATTTTATAATGTTTCAACAAGTTCGACAGAACTACAAATATATAGAAATGGGGGGATTTGCCCAGAAACAATATGTACTAATCTAACAACTATGCAGGCTGGAAATGTAACATTCAATGTTACACGGGGAGGGAATTATTCCATACTTGCAACATCATCATCACCATCAGTTGAATTAAATTATCCAGATAATAGTTTTAATAGTTCTTCTCAGAATATAACTTTCAATTTTACTGCTATAGACGATTCTGTTGGAGACTTAAATTGTAGTGTTTATATTAATAATGTAATAAATCAAACAAATTATTCTGTTTCTAATGGCACATTAACTAGCTTTATTATTAATGGTTTACAAGAAAATAATCATACTTGGTATATTGAATGTTATGATTATTTAGGGAATAGAAATGTATCAGAAACAAGAAATTTTTCTGTAATAATCTCTCAACCATCTTATAATTTCAATTATCCTGGAAATAATTCTTATATCAATGATGTTTCATCAGTTTTGTTGAATTATAGTGTTTTTGATAGTGATTTAAGAAATATTACCGTACATCTTTATGGAAATGACGTTTTGTTGAATACAAGTGAAAATATTGCCAACGGAACTGAATTGATTTATAATTGGACTGGATTATCTTTAGGTAAATATAATTGGTCTTTGGAAACTTCTAATGGATTAAAAAATTCGACAAGAGAATATAATTATTTTAATTTGACTAATCTGACAGTTAATTGTGAAGCTGGTGGGCCTTATCAAGGAAATGCTTTGGTTTTAGTTCATGGTAATGTTAGTGATGGCACAAATTATTTGAATTCTGGTAGTGTTAATGTTAGTATTTTAGATGGTGAAACTCTAGTTTCAACAAAAAATATAACTTTGAGCTCAAATGGAAATTTTGAAACTAGTTTTGCCGATTTAACTTCTGGATTGTATACTTTAAATGTCACCGGGAATTATTTTGGGGTTAGTAAATCTTGTGTAGATGATGTAATTTTGGGAAATTCTGCAAGTTTAGTTTTGAATAAAATTATATCATTATATAATTTAACAAATGAAACATTGGATTATAACATAACTCTTAAAGTTATTAATAAGGGAGGAAGCAATGCAACAAGTACAACATTGATTGATGATGATTCTGATTCAAGCCCGTATAATATTGGAAATATTTCTGGAAATGAAACAATTAGTTTTAGTTATATAAAAACATTTGCGAGAAATAGTAGTATTTACAATGTAACCTTTGCAATAGCCAATGTTAGTGGAACTGATTCATATGGTGGCGGAGAAGTATCTGCAAGTTCATCACAAATTCTGCTCACTGTTCCAGATACAACCCCCGAACAGCAAATAAACTTGATTAAAAATGCATATTATTTATCAGAAAATTCTACTAGTGTTACTTACAATTTAAGTATTGAGGTTGTAAACTCCGGAGGAATTGATTTGAATTCAATAACATTAATAGATTCTGATTTGAGTATTAATACTGTTATAAACTTAAATAGGACAGAGAATTATTTAGATTCTGGGATAATTGTTATTGATAAGGCTGCATCAAATACTAATAAATTATTTGTAAGCGCTACTGCTACTGTGAATGTTTTAACATATTCTTCAAATCAAATATTAGTAAGAATACCCGGTTATGGTGGGCCAGCGGATGCTATTGTTTATACGCCTAGTTCAGTATTAACTTCTACTTCATTCGATACTAATATAACTGTAGAAAATCAAAATTCAGATATAGGCCAAGATTTTGTTGTAGATTATTGGATAACTAGTGATAATGAAACAACAAATTATAGTTCTGGCCAACAAACCATATATGTTGGAGCTTCAAGTACTTCAAATATAACAGCTATATTAACTTCACCATCTAGTCCTGGAAATTATAGATTTAGATCTTTAGTGACATGGGTTGGCGGAACTGCAACTTCTTACGATAGCTTTGAGGTTACAGCACCTAGTGTAGTTTCTGAAACCCCTTCTCAAAATGGGGGAGGATCTAGTGGCGGTGGAACGCGGGTAAGACCTATTGAAGAAATAACTGGAGATGTTATTTTTGATCAGAATAAATTGATACAGGTCATAGAATATCCAGATAATATTATAATATCTTCTGAAGAAAATTTAACTAAAGAATTTATTGTAAAAAACACTGGAAACAAAACACTACATAATATGAAAATAACCATATCTGGATTGCCTTTGGGATTTTATTCAATAACTCCTAACTCAGTGGATATTGGTGTGATGAATACTCAAAGTTACAAAATAGTTTTTACCCCTACGGGAGATTCTAATAAATATTTATTTAAATTTATAATTAGTTCTGATGAGTCTTATAACGAAGAAAATTCAATTTTACAAGTTATAAACAAAGACAAAGAATCAACAAATTTCTTCAATAAAATAAATCCAAAAGTTTATACTCTTTTTACGGTAATGTTTGTGTTTGGAATTTTGGTTATTCTATTGATAAGAACAAGCAATAAGACCATAAAAAAAGTATTTCTAATAAGTTTTCCAATTATTCTCATAGGAATCAATGAATATTTTTATTCAGATGGGATAATTAGTGGTTTGATATCAAAGGATTTATTTAATTATAATAATTTGATTATGATACCTTATTTGGTATCTCTTATTATATTATTCTTTGTTTTTTGGATAATCCTTCGGAAGTATAAGATAAAACCTTACGTGAGAAAACAGAAATATGCCAAGAATACGGTAAAAGGTTTGCTGAAGAAAGAAGTATATACCTCTTCTGGCCACCATATGGGTAAGATTATGGAAATTATTGTTTGTAAAAATAAAATTGATAGTTTGGTGATAAAATCAAGAAAAAAAACTAAAGCTAAGGGGATATTAGTGAAGTATAAAGAAGTAAAAAGTATTGGTCAAATAGTGATTATAAAATGTGATTCTGTAGAAAAATTTAGAAATTTGCAAATCTAATGTTTTGGAACATAATATTTTATAAATAGACTTATTTTTTCTTTTGTATGTTAGATTTATTTCCTTTTGACAAACATAGAGATGCACAAGAATCTTTTATGAAAGTTGTAGGCACTGCATTAAAACATAAAAAAGATGTTTTGGCCCATGTTCCAACTGGAGTTGGAAAAACTGTTGCAACATTAGCTCCGAGTTTAGCTTTTGCTTTGGAAAATAAAAAACATGTTATATTTTTAACTTCTAAACATACACATCATAAAATTGCTGTTGAAACTTTAAAAATAATAAAAGATAAAAAAAATATTAATTTTCAAGTTGCGGATTTTATTGGTAAAAGATGGATGTGCCCAAGAGAAGATGTTGGAGCTTTAAATTCTAAGGAGTTTGGAGAATTTTGTAGATATGTTGTAGAAAATAAAGAATGCCCCTATTATGAGAATTATTATAGTAGAAGTAGAATTTTTACTAATAAATTATTACTTGATGAACTAAATAATAACATCTTTCATGTTGAAGAATTAATTGATAAATGTAGAAATGCACATGCTTGTAGTTTTGAAGCGGCTGCTGATTTGGCTAAAAAATCTAAAGTTGTAATATTAGATTATTATCATGTTTTGAATCCAATAACAAGAGCTAATTTTTTTAAGAAGATTGAAAAGGATGTAGAAGATTGTATTTTTATCTGGGATGAGGCACATAATCTGGCTGGAAGAGCAAGAGAATTGTTAAGTGAATATATTAATACTTTAAGTTTGGATTCTGCGATAAAAGAAGCTGAAAGGTTTAATCAAGATTTGGCTAGTGTTATAGTTGGGTTAAAAGAAAGTTTGTTGGGTATGAGTGAAAAATTAAGTTTAGATAAAAATGAGGTTTTAGTTAATAAAACTGATTTGATTAATTTGAAAGATGAAATTATAACTGAAATGTTTGAAACTGCTGAAAAAGTTATTGAAGAAGAAAAAAGAAGTTATTTAAACTCTTTAGCGGGATTTTTGATGCTTTGGAAACAAGAAGACAAAAGATTTACGAGAATTTTAAAAAGAAGTTTTAACAGAATGGGCAAACCTATTATAAGTTTGTATTACAACTGCTTAGATCCAAGTATTGTACTGGCTCCGATAATCGAGCAAGCACATTGTAACATTTTTATGAGCGGGACTTTACATCCTTTAGATATGTATGAAGAAATATTTGGTTTAAAAACTCCAATAAAAGTTGAATATGAAAATCCATTTCCTTCTTCTAATAGATTAGACTTGATTGTGCCTAACATTAGTACTAAATATACTTCAAGAAATTTGGAAATGTATGAAAGAATTGCTGATAATATTAATGAATTAATTAAAGTGATAAAAGGAAACAAAATATTCTTTTTTCCAAGTTATGAATTGATGGATAAAGTTAAAGATAAAATATTTGGTGAAAATCTTTTTATAGAGAACCAAGGAACTGATAAAGGTTCTAGAGAAGCATTACTTAGAAAATTTGTTGAGTTAAAAGATAAAAGTTGTAGTTTATTGGCTGTTAGTTCTGGCAGTTTTGGTGAAAGTGTAGATTTAATTGGTGATCATTTAGTTGGAGTTGTTATAGTTGGCATTCCTTTTGGCAAAGTAGATTTAGAAAGCAATGAATTGATTAGGTATTATGAAGAAAAATTTAAGAAAGGAATGGAATATGGTTATATAATTCCGGCATTTACTAGTATTATGCAGAATTCAGGCAGGTGTATTAGAAGTGAGAACGATAAAGGAGTTATCGTTTATTTAGATGAAAGATATTTATCTCCAAATTATAAAAAATATTTTCCATCCACTGTTAAGTTTAAAGTAGCTAGAGATTATAAAGAAGTTGAGAAGTTTTTTAAATAAAATTTATATACTAGTGAAATAATTTTTTATTTATGGATATACAAACTGCCGCTTTGAGGTTTGGAATTACTTTTCTTTTAGCATTTATATTTGGTATAGAAAGACAAAGAGAGCATAAACCAGTAGGTTTTGGAACTTTTAGTTTTGTTTCTGTTGGTTCATGTGGTCTAGCTTTGGTTGCTACAGATCTTTACTCAAATAATCCTTTGCCTTTGCTTGCAGCAATTGTTACAGGTATTGGTTTTCTTGGAGCAGGTGCATTAATCAAAACAACTGATAAAATATTTGGATTTACTACTGCAGCAAGCATTTGGTTATTTGCCATAATAGGCTTAATTGTTGGAGTTGGAGAGTATAATATTGCATTGATGATATATATTTTAGTCTGGATAGTTATAATTGTTGATAAAATTCTACAAATAAAAGGTATTGGATCTTATCAAAAAAAATTGATTATAACTACTAAAAATATGATAACTGAACAGGAAGTTGACAAATTGTTTGATGAATTTAAAACGAAACATAAATTAATTGGTGTTGAAATGGATAAAACTAATAATAAAAGCAATCTTATTTATTTAATAGAAGGCACAAGAGATAATATAAATAAACTAGCCAAAAAATTATATGAACAAAAATGGTTAGCTAGTGTTAAGTCTGAATAAAAGAAAAAGTTTAAATAACTCCTAGATTTGATTATTTATTATGTACACTAGTGAGATAAAAAATTCTTTAGAAGGCAAAAAGATAACATTGCGTGGCTGGGCACATGAATTGAGAGATTTGGCTAAAATTAAATTTGTTTTACTTAGAGACGAAGAAGGAATTATACAATGTGCTATTAAGACTGGAAAAGCTTTTGATAATTTTGGTGAATTAAGCCAAGAGAGCGTAATAGAAATTACTGGAAATGTTAAAAAAGCCCAAGTAAAAAGCCCAGAAGTTAGTGTTAAAGATTTTGAAATTGAAGTTGTAGAATTGAATTTATTAAATAAAGCTGAAGTACTGCCTATTCAAGTTGTTGAGAAAGATATTGATACTGGATTAGCTAAAAGATTGGATTATAGGTCATTAGATATCAGAAAACCAAAAATAAAAGCCATATTTAAAATACAAAATGAAATAATAAACTCATTTAGAAATTATTTTTATAAAGAAAAATTTATTGAAATCCAACCGCCAGGAATAATTGGAACTTCAACTGAGGGTGGAACTGAATTATTTAAGGCGAAATATTTTGACAGAGATGCTTATTTGGCACAATCACCCCAATTGTATAAACAATTGTGCGCAATTAGTTGGGGTAAAGTATTTTCCACTTCTCCTGTGTGGAGAGCAGAAAAACATAATACACCAAGGCATTTGAATGAAGTAAGACAAATGGATATTGAAGTTGCTTTTGCTGATCAATTTGCCGTGATGAAATATCAAGAGGAAGTTATGAAACATATTATCGAAAATGTTATTGAAAAATGCAAAGAAGAAATTAAATTATTAAATTTAGATTTAAAGATACCTAAAGCAAAGTATATCAGTTATGATGAAACTATTGAATTATTAAATAAAAATGGAGTTAAAATTAAATATGGTGAGGATCTGGAACCGGAATGTGAAAAAAAGTTGTGTGAATTATTCAAACATAGTTTAGTTTTTGTACATTCCTGGCCAACATCAATAAAACCATTTTATATATGGCCAATTGATAAAAAAGTTAGTGGTGGTTTTGATATGTTGTATGGTGGAATGGAATTAAGCTCTGGTGGACAAAGAGTTCATGTTCCTGAAATATTAATTGAAAACTTGAAGAAAAAAAGTTTAAATCCAAAAGATTTTAAATGGTATGTTGATGCATTTAGATTTGGTGCACCCATGCATGCAGGTTGGTCAATAGGGTTAGAAAGAATAACTATGGTTGTTTGTAATCTAGATAATATAAGAGAAGCTTGTTTGTTTCCAAGAGACAGAGATAGGTTATCACCATGAATTTCATACAAATACAGGAAGCATTAGAAAAAAAGAAAGGCAATGTAGCAGTAAGAGGATGGATTTATAGAATTAGAAAATTAAAAGATAAAATATTTATTGTTTTGAGAGATTCTTCTGAAATTATTCAATGTGTAATTAAAAATGAAGAAATGATTAAGGTTGCAGATAAGCTATTAATGGAAAGTTCTTTAGAAATTGAAGGTGAAATTTATTCTGAACCAAGAGCACCAACTAAATATGAAATTGATGTTAAAAAATTAATAGTTGTTCACGCTTCTGAAGATTTCCCAATAAATAAGGACCAAAGCCCAGAATTTTTGGCAGATAATAGACATTTATGGTTAAGAAGTAGAAAAATGACTTCTATTCTGAAAATTAGAAGTACTGTTTTAGAAGCAATGAGAGAACATTGGAGAAAAAAAGGATTTTATGAATATCACAGCCCAATGTTTATGGGGATGCAAGCTGAAGGAGGTTCTACTTTGTTTAAAGTAGATTATTATGGTAAACCTGTATATTTATCCCAAACTTGGCAATTACATGCTGAACCAGCTATATTTGCTTTAGAAAAAATATTTACAATACAACCTGCATTTAGAGCTGAAAAGTCAAAAACATCTAGACATCTATCTGAGTTATGGATGGCAGAAATGGAAGCTGCATGGGAGGGTTTTGAATATTTACAAGATGATGCCGAAGAAATGATTAAACATGTTGTTAAAAAAGTATTAGCTGATAACAAAGATGAATTAAAAATTCTTGAAAGAGATATTTCTAAGTTAGAACCTGTGTTGAAAAAGAAATTCCCAAGAATGACTTATGATGATTCTTTAAAAATATTAGCTAAACATGATATGAAATTAGAATGGGGCAAGGATTTGAGAACTTTTGAAGAAGATAAATTAAGTGAGTTATACGATACACCGATTATCATAACTAAATATCCAAAGGTAGTAAAAGCATTTTATATGAGAGAAGATCCTAAAAATTCAAAAGTAGTTTTGGGTTTTGATGTTATTGCCCCTGAACATTATGGTGAAATTGTTGGGGCTTCTGAAAGAGAAACGGATATTAAAAAATTAAAAAAGAATTTAGAGGAACAGGGAGAAGACCCAAAAAAATATGAGTTTTACTTTGATACAAGAAGATACGGTAGTGTTCCGCATGGTGGTTATGGCGCGGGTGTTGAAAGAATTATTTCTTGGATTTGTGGCCTAGATAATATTAAGGATGCTATTGCTTTTCCAAGAACTATGACTAGATGGACACCATAAGTTTATTTTAATAAACTTTATAAATTATTCAGCTTTCCCAATTTAAATGGAAAATTATTTTATAACTTCTGAATCTGTTACTGAAGGACATCCAGATAAAATTTGTGACCAAATATCTGATGAAATTTTAGATATATTAATTAGTCAAGATCCTACTTCTAAAGTTGCTGTTGAAACTTTAGTAACTACAGGTAGTGTTCATGTAGCTGGAGAAATTACAACAGAAGGATATGTAGATGTTCAAGAAACAGTTAGAAGAGTTTTAAAAGAAATTGGTTATATTAATCCAAGATTTGGTATTGATTGTCAAGATGCAGGTGTTTGGGTTGCTATTCATAAACAAAGTCCTGAAATTGCTATGGGTGTAAATAGTGAGGAACAAGGCGCTGGGGATCAGGGGATGATGTACGGTTTTGCTTGCGATGAAACAAAAGAATTAATGCCTATGCCAATAATATTTGCGCATAAATTAACTAGAAAATTGGCTGAAGTAAGAAAGAAAAAAATAATAAATTATCTAGGACCAGATGGAAAATCCCAAGTTACAGTTCAGTATGTAAAAGGTAGACCAAAAAGAATTGAATGTATTGTTATAGCGCAACAGCACACAGAAGAAATTTCTGAAAAAGAATTGAGAAAAGAAATTTTTAAAAAAGTGATAAAACCTATATGTGGAAAATTAATAGATAAAAATACTAAAATTCACATTAATGCTACTGGAAGATTTGTCATTGGTGGACCAGAAGGAGATACTGGGGTGACTGGAAGAAAAATTATTGTAGATAGTTATGGTGGAATTGGAAGACATGGTGGCGGTGCTTTTTCTGGAAAGGATCCTAGCAAAGTAGATAGAAGTGGCGCTTATATGGCAAGATATATTGCTAAAAATATTGTTGCTGCGGGTTTAGCAAATAAGTGTGAAGTACAAATAAGTTATGTTATTGGTGTTGCCAGACCAAGTTCAGTAAATGTTGAATGTTTCGGAACTAATAAAATTCCTGAAGAAAAAATAATGAAGTTAATATATGAAAACTTTGATATGACTCCGAAAGGGATTATAGATAAATTAGACTTATTAAAACCTAAATACAGACAGACTGCTGCTTATGGTCATTTTGGAAGGAATGAACCTGGATTTACATGGGAAAGAACTGACCGAGCATTGTTATTAAGAGAAGAAGCTGGATTAGAATAAATGGTATACTTGATAAATTAATCCTAGTATAAACATTAACATCAAAAATATTCCTATTATATATTTTTTACCTAAATGATATTCTGGAGTTCTGTAATGTTTTTTTCTCGCTCTGTGAAACATTAAAACTATTAAGATTCCATCTATGCCACCAGCAATAGCTCCAGTTATTCCAATAACTTTTATAAAACTTGTAAACCCTGTTAAAAATATTACAAATGGAATAACAACAGTTAAACACCAAGCCCAAAAATTTTTAATTTTATAATCATATAAATAAACTTCTTTCATTGCTAGTCCTAATGTTAAAAAAGAAGTGAACATTGCAAGTGCTGCAAACAAATTGCCAATAATCAAAATGAATTTGCCAAAAGATTCTCCTAATCCAATTGTTGCTATTTCTGTTGTTTTTGCTCCAGTGATTCCGAGAACTGCAAAAGTAAATAATAAATAAGCAAATAAAGGAATTAAAGAACCAATAATTATTGTTTTTTTTAACTTTTTTTTATCGTGAGATAGATATTCTTTCATTTCTGGAATTGCTGCAGTTCCTATGAACGCGAATAAGACAACACCATAAGGCAAAAATATATTTTTTAGATTTATTGTAGCTAAATTAGCTAAATTAAACTTTCCTGAAAAAATTGAATATAAAAATAATCCACTAAAAATTAAAAAAACAGTTGTTATAAAAAATACTTCTGATTTTGCTATCGTTTTTAAACCAATGTAAATTATTGAAGAAGCAACAACAAAAAACGCTATTGAGAATGTGATACTAGATAACCCAAAAACTGTAGCTAAAGCTTGACCAGAACCTATAATGTAAGCTATTAATGCACCATATATTCCAAATACCATAGAAAACATCATTAGCTTTTTTCCCGTTTTACCAAGATAACGTTCAGCATAACCAGGTAATTGATGATTTCCCGGAGTTCTTAGTACAATCTCTCCTAGAAATAAATTTAACATCATCATTGCTAAACCAATTATAATTATTATAAAAAATCCAGGAATAAATCCAACTTGAGAGATTACATAAGGAATTCCTAAAACTCCTGCACCTATAATTGTGCCGCATAATAGAGCAGTTGCTCTAAAAGTAGATAATGAATTCATAACTAAATTTTGGATTCTTGTTTTATATAGTTTTTTGTTTCATCTATTACAAATATTTTTCTTAATTCTAAAATTACTATTCCTACAAGTACTACACCTAATGAGATTAACCAATCATTTAAAGATAATTGAACTAACTCAAAAAATTCACTTATTGGTGTATATATTAAAATTATTTGTAATCCTAAAGCCAATAATATTGAAATTAATAAAAATTTGTTATTAAACAAACTCATTTTGAATATACTTTTTTTATTAGATCTACAAACAAGTACCAAAAATAATTCAAATAAAATTACTGTTGTCAAAACCATTGTTCTTGCTTTGTCTATATTTCCAGAAACATTATAAGAATATGAAAAAATAGAAATACCTATTACTGTTAATAACACTGCAGATAAAATTAGAAATGGTGTTGAACCATTTAATATAGACTCCTTTGGATTTCTTGGTTTTCTATGCATAATATTTTTTTCTGCAGGATCTACTCCTAATGCTATTGCAGGCAAACTATCTGTGATTAAATTAATCCAAAGAATTTGTAAAGGTAATAATGGTAAAGGTAAAGATAAAATTAAAGACATTGTAATTATACCTATTTCTCCAAGATTTGCAGATAATACTAATTTAACAAACTTTTTTGTGTTATCATAAATTCTTCTTCCGTGACTTACTGCATTAACAATTGAGTTAAAATTATCATCTAATAATATTACATCTGATGAATCTCTTGTAACATCTGTGCCAGAAATACCCATTGCTATACTTACATTTGCTTTTTTTAATGCTGGTGCATCATTAATACCATCTCCAGTCATTGCTACAATCTCTCCTTTTTCTTGTAAGTTTTCTAAAATTAGTACTTTGTGTTCTGGGTTTACTCTTGCGTAAATGTCTACTTGGTTAATAATAGAAGATATTTGATCTTTGTTCATATTTGAAAGTTGTTCGCCAGTAATAACTCTTGTACCTAAGTTTAATTCTTTTGCAATTGCTTGTGCGGTTAATGCATTATCTCCAGTTATCATTATTACTCTGATTCCTGCCTTTTTGCAAAGCTTGATTGCTTCTTTTGCTTCTTCTCTTGGAGAGTCTATCATACCTACTAATCCTAAAAATATCATTTCTTTTGAATTGTTTTCTTTTGAAAATGCTAATCCTAAAACTCTTAATGCTGAATTAGCCATTTTTGAATTCATTAATAATATTCTTTCTTTGTCTTTTGGATCAATAAATTTTATTCTGCCATTATCATAATAATATTTACATTTGGCTAATACAATTTCTGGGGCACCTTTCATATGAATACACTTTTTATCTTGATATGAATCTAAAGTTGCCATAAATTTTTTAATTGAGTCAAATGGAGTTTCATCTACTCTTGTAAAATTTGTTTTGATATTTGCTTTTTTTGCAGCAACTAATAATGCTAATTCTGTTGGATCTCCAATTTTGTTTTCTAGTTGAGAATTATTACAAAGAATTCCAGTTTCTAATAATTTTTCAATTCTTTTTGTATCATATTTTGTTGAAAATGAAGTTTTAAAATTTCCTTTTGTATCGTAACCATTCCCAGTTACTTGTATTAATTCGTTATTTGCATATATTTGAGTTACTGTCATTTCTCCTTTTGTCATTGTTCCTGTTTTATCTGCACAAATAACAGTTACAGCACCAAGAGTTTCTATTGATGAGAGTTTTCTTACTAACGCTTTATTTTGTGCCATTCTTTGCACACCTAAAGCTAAAGAAACAGTTAGAACTATTGGCAATCCTTCTGGTATTGCTGCAACTGCTATACTTATCGCAGTCATTATTGATTCTGATAATGGAATTTTTCTAATAAAACCTAATCCTAATAATAATATAACTACAAAGAGAATAATTTTAGTTAAACTTTTACTTACTTTTTTTAATTTTTTTTCTAATAACGTTTCTTCTTTTTTTATAGTTTGTAATGAACTGGCAATTTTACCAAATTCAGTTTTATCTCCTGTAGAAATTACAACTGCTTTTGCTCTACCAGAGGCAACAATTGTTCCTGCAAAAACCATATTGGTTTGTAGCGCTAATGTTTGAGTTTGTTGTATCTGTTTTGTTATTTTTTCTACTGGCAAAGATTCTCCGGTTAAAATTGATTCATTTGTTTTAAAATCAAAAACTTGAATTAAACGAGCATCCGCAGGTATTTTGTCTCCTTCTTCTAATATTAATATATCTCCCGGAACAACTTCTTCTGAATTTATTATGATTAAACGTTTGTTTCTTATAACTTTGGCTGAAGAGGCACTAATCTTCTTTAATAATTCTAAAGCACGCTCCGCTTTGTATTCTTGATAATATCCAAGCACACTATTAATTATTAATATTACTAAAATTACCGAAGCGTCTAAAAATTCTTTTATTATTAATGAGATTATTATTGCTAAAAATAAAATATAAATTAATGGACTTTTAAATTGCCTAATAAAAATTGATAGTTTAGAAATACCTTTTTGTTTCTCTATTTTGTTTAAACCTACTTTTTTTAATCTGTATTCTGCTTCATGTTGGGATAATCCATTATTAAAATCAGAGTTTAATGATGTTAAAACTTGTTCTTTTGATTTGGAATGATATGGAATCATTAGTAAATTTTATTATTTATATTATATAAATGTTTTTTATGGGGCTGCTCGGATTTGAACCGGGATCACCAGGACCCCATCCTGGTAGGCTAACCAAGTTACCCCACAACCCCAAAAATGACCCTACTGGGATTTGAACCCAGATCTACCGGGCCGAAACCGGTGACTCTATCCAAGTTAAGCTATAGGGCCTTAAAATATTAATTTTCATAAACTTATAAAATAATCGGAAAGCTTTTTATATTTGTATTTCCAGATTTTGTTTGGGGTGAAGTTATTGAAAAAAAAGAAAGTTTTATTAAAAAAGAAAAAAGTTCCGACATTAGTTAAAGTTATTTCAGTTTTCTATTACATAGGTGCGTTCTTAGGTTTACTTTTTGGAATATTATTTATGGTTGGTGCTAAGATAGTATATTTAATACTAGACCAAATACCCGAGCTTGCAGCGCTAGGTTCTGGAATCTTTGTTGTTTTAGGAGTAATATTAATAGTAATGAGTGTTGTTGACTTCTTTATTGGAGTAGGATTATGGAACGGTAAACGTTGGGCTAGAATATGGGTAATAATCTTCTGTGCTTTAGGAATTTTAAGTGCCATAATTAATGGGATACTTGTAAATTTGGGTAGCTTAATAATAAACTTAGCTATTGGATTGTACTTTTACCTAGATAAAGACGTTAAAAAAGCTTTTAATTAATTTTTTATATGGCCTTACGGGGATTTGAACCCCGATCGCCCGGTCCGTAGCCGAGAGCTCTATCCAAGTTAAGCTATAAGGCCTCAAGAGTAAAGAAATATGTTAGTTAAAAAAGCTTACCCTCTAATGATATTTTAAAATCGTTCACTTTGTTTCTTATACCCTCGTCAGATACATATAAGTCTAAAACTCTTCTTGCATGGGCTAAATCTTCTAATTCTACATGTTGAAGTATTAACTTTATAATTGAAGGTGGAACTCTACTTTCATATTCGTTTGCTAATGTACATAAATCGGAGTAATAAAACTTAGGTTTTACATCTTTAGAATTAGGATCCATGATTCTGGGGATTTACAATTAGTTAAAAACTTTGCGTTACTCTATTTTTAAAAATAAAAACATTTAAAAGTATTAACAAGAAGTGTATAACATATGGATAACAAAGGGGTAAATGCAGTTAAAAAAGAAAATTTTTCTGAATGGTACACTCAAGTTATACAAAAAGCAGATTTAATAGATTATAGTGAGGTTTCTGGCTGCTTAATTTTTAAACCAGGATCTTATTCTATATGGGAAAACATACAGAGTTATTTGGATGGTAAATTTAAAAAAGATGGAGTGAAAAATGCATACTTTCCTTTACTTATACCCGAGCATTTATTTAAAAAAGAAGCTGAACATGTTCAAGGATTCGCTCCAGAAGTTGCTTGGGTAACTCATGCAGGAAATACTAAATTAAATGAAAGATTGGCTATAAGACCAACATCTGAAACTATAATGTATGATTCTTATGCTAAATGGATTAGAAGTTGGAAAGATTTACCATTAAGATACAATCAATGGTGTAATGTTATTAGATGGGAATTTAAACATCCTGTTCCATTTTTGAGGACTAGAGAATTTTTGTGGCAGGAAGGGCATAGTGTTTTTGCTACTAAAAAAGAAGCTGATAAAGAGGCCATAAGAATTTTAAATTTTTACGCTGATTGTTATGAAAAAATTTTAGCGGTTCCTGTTTTGAAAGGAATAAAATCAAAAAATGAAAAATTTGCTGGTGCGGATTATTCTCTAAGTGTTGAAACTTTATTGCCTAATGGAAAAGCAATACAAGGAGCAACTTCACACAATTTAGGACAGAATTTTTCAAAAGCATTCGGTATAAAATTTTTAGATATATCTGAGAAAAATGATTATGGTTGGCAAAACTCTTGGGGATTTTCAACAAGAAGCATAGGCATAATGATAGCTATACATGGAGATGATAAAGGAATAATATTACCTCCAAACGTTGTCTTGAATAAAGTTGTTGTTGTCCCAATATTATTTACAAAAGATAAAAAAGAAATAGTAAATGTTGCAAATTCTATTGTTAAAAAGTTAAAAAAGTTTAATCCTTTGTTAGATGACAGAGATGATTATAGTGCAGGATGGAAGTTTAATGAATGGGAAATGAAAGGGATTCCGTTAAGAATTGAGATTGGGCCTAAAGATTTAGCTAGTAAACAAGTTGTTTTTGTCAGAAGAGATAATAATGAAAAAATTAATGTTAAAATAAAAGATATTGGTAAAGAAGTTCCAAAAGTTTTGAATGAAATACAAGAAAATTTGTTTTTGAAAGCTAAAAAATTTTTAGAAGGGTCTATTCAAAAAGTTCAAGATATTAGCGAATTAAAAAAAGTAGTAAATGATAACGGAATTGGAAAAGCTAATTGGTGCGGTAGTCCTAGTTGTGAAGAAAATGTTAAAGACAAAACCGGAGCTAAAAGTTTAAACAGTGAGTTTAATTCTAAAGCCGAAGGAAAATGTTTTGCTTGCAATGCTAAAGCTGAATATGTAACTTATTTTGGTAAGAGTTATTAAATTAAATTCTGTAAGAAACCTAACATTTTTATGTACCAAGGGAAGTTTTGAATATCTAATTGAAATTCTTTTTTTAATTTAAATTCTCGATCATATTCATCTTTATATCTTAAAGTTAAGTCTATTTTATTATTCCAAAAATGCTTAGAGTTTGTTTTTATTACTATACTTTCGGCTTTTTTTGTTTTTTCTATTTCTATTGGTTGTAATCCATTTATTTCTAATACTATATCTTTTATTAATGCATCAGAACTTAAAACAAAAGATAAATCGAATTCTTCATCATAATACAATTCATCCGGATAATCAAAACCTGTTATTAAAACATCTGGCTCGGTTAATAAGTTTATATTTAATTCTGAAACTAATTCTATTTGGTTTTTTGTTGCAGTTATAATCATTTGACTATTTCTTGGAACGTTTTCAAAATTTATTTTTTCAGTTACTCCGATTTTTGCGTCTAAATTTCTGCAATCTTCTTCTAAACAAACTTGAACATCTTTTAATAAAACATTTCCTAAATTTCTTAAATCACAATTTATATTTATATTTTCAAAATCATAATAATAACTTTTATTGGTATTACAAGCTAATGATAGTTCTTCTGAATAAGTTTTTTCTTCTTTTTCTTCTAGTTTATTAATTAATTCTAATGCTTCTTCTTCTGTTATAGTATCATATTCTGGAGAAAATTCTAAAGTTGTACTTACTGTTTTACCGAATGAATCTATAATTTCTATTACTGAAGTATAAACATAATTTCTTTGTAAATCTGATGGCACTTCAACTATGAAGAATGTAGATTTTTTTTGTGAAGGTTTCAATAATACAGGAATAACATTATCTTTTATTGTTGATGGGGATTTTATTATTGTTAATGTGTCTGAAAGATATTTATTATAATCATTTTCTACTGTAACTTTTACTGGAACAAAGCTACCTGGTCCAACATTATTATATAATGTTTCTATTTCTAGGTTAAATTGAGATTGTACACTATTTCCTTGTGAGATTACTTGTGCGCTATTCTTAAAATCAGAAGAAGTTATTTTAGTGTTTGTTGAACGCCAACTGTATTTAACTGAACTTGATCCTGCATCTAATGTTTTATCTAATTCTATATGACCTGGGTCAATCCAACCAAATTGTTTGAATGTAACATCGTATGGAACCCATCCTTGGTCAGGGAAATAAACTTCTGCCCAACCATGATTCTCAAAACCATAGTTAATATTAGAGTATGCAAATCCAGAAACAAATCTTGCTGGAATTCCTACTGAACGACAAAATGAAATAAATAAAGAAGTAATTTCATCACAAACCCCTTCACCATTTTCTAAGACCCAGGATGATTTCTTTGCTGCTGAAAGAGTTACTGTGTTTAAATCATATCTTACATCTTTGCTAACCCAATCTGCAAGTTTAAACACAGCAGTATACATATCAGTTTCACCATCAATGACTTCTGAAGCCTTGTCAACTATTTCTGGGGTAATGTCAATAACTTCACCAGACTGCAAATATTGCTCGTATTCTACTGGTAAATTTTTTATAGGAAATGAAACTGGAGATATAGGATAAATAACATTTTTTGTTTTTATTTGAGAAGTTAATTCATATTGTATTTTTGGCTGGAATTCTGACCATTTAAATATAATTTGTTCGTCTTTTGTTGAATCTGGATTTGTGTTCAGAGAAAGAACTTCCTGCCTTTCTGATTCTCGCGGGAATAAAAAAAGAGTTGCTTGAAAAGAATCTAAATTATTTCCTTCTAAATTTACTTCTCCATTACTAATATATTGCATTGTTAAATCAGTTAAATCGTTATAATTCTCTACATTTTCGGCTAAAACTAATGGAATTAGTAATAATAATATTAATATCGCCCTTTTTATCATAAAAATAATCGAATTAATTTCTATTTAAGTTTTTCCTTAAATCTGGATAAGAATATTTCAAATTGTTCTTTAGCTATACTACCGCCACAGGCCAAATCGTGACCCCCACCAAAACCATCTAAGCCTTCTAAAGATTCTCTAAATATTTTTTCTATTTTTTGCTTTGAGCTACGAACGCTCATTATCATTGCATCATCTTTTTGTCTTATTACCATTATGATTTTTTTAGGATATTTGTAAATCATTAAGTTTGAAAGTTGACTTGTGTAAGAATTTTTGCTTGTTGGCAAATATACAATGAATAATTTATCTTTAGTTGGTTTTTGAAGTTCTAATTGTTTTATAATATGTTCATATTCTTTTTTTTGCTGAGATACTTCTCTATTTATGAATTTGGCTCTTGGTGTAATGTTTTCAATTAATTCCATTGGATCATCTATTTTTGTTAATAATGAAGCCATTCTGTGAATTTTGTATGTTGGACCTTTTAAAATTAAAGTAAATATCATTATTAAATCTCCAAGTTTAGAATCGAATATTGCTTGATTGGCTTTTTTTATATTTTTGGGCAATATTAATGGATATAATTTTGAAAACTCTTTTGCAAATTTTGGATAATACCAATCGGAAATTGTGCCAATTGTTGCAAGCCATAAAAACTTATTTTCTGCTATTTCATTAGCATAATATGTTGTTGGTTTATTATCTTTTGGTTTGTTTAACATTGGGTTATAATAATGAACTCTTGATCTTTCTAAAGGTTGATGGTGGTCTAGCCAAATTACAGGAACATTAATTTTGTTTAAAAGTTCTTGGTCTACAATTGGAATGTCTAAAATAAAAACATAATCTGGACAATATTCTTCTATCTTTCTATAAAGATCTAGTGTTAAAGTCGGTTTTGTTTTTAGTATAACTCCTTTACCTTTGTCTATGTATTTTTTAAGAATTAAATATGAACATAAACCATCTGGATCATCATCAAAGAAGAACAGTGGATTTTCTGCTTTTTTTAGATAATCACGAAATTCTTCTATTTGTTTCTTTGTTAGCATAGGGAAAAGTTTATTAATTTAGTTTATAATGTTTTTGATTATGAGACAAGAAACTCCAATGTGGGCTTTGCCATTAATGTTTTTCGTACTTGGAGCTATCGTTATGATAATGTTTGTTCTAATTTATAGTTCATTAAAGATGTGATGTTAGATTTCCGATGTATGCTGAGATTATTATTACTATAATTGCTATTGTTAAATGTTCTAATATTACTTTCAATGGATTTATTTTTTCTCTTTTTGCCAAATGATAACTTATTATTGTTAATAATAGAATTGCCCACGCTATGCTTATATATACTGCTGTGGTTAGATTAAATAATAAGATAGGTATTAAGAATGAAATTCCTAAAATGAATTTTGAGAGAAAAGTTGCTGAAGTTGCTTGCCAAATTTTCTTTTGTTTTGTTCTTACTGATTCTTCTGAGATGTGCATTCCGAATGAATCTGATAATGCGTCTGCAATAGCGATTACTATTACACCTGACATAACAACTAGTTTAGAGTTTGTTGAAAAATTTAAACCTATTAATAAACCTAAGGTTGTAATTATGCCTGATGTTAAACCAAAACTCAAACCTTGTCTAATTGCATTATTCATTAAGTAAAAATAGAAATTAATGTTTAAAAAGTTTATCTAACCAATATTATCGTTTCTTAATCTTCTTTTAATATTTAATCTTCTACTTGGCCTCATTCTTTCTGCACCAATACCTTTTGCTCTTAGACCACGAGATTTTTTACCTGCAGAAGTTAAACCGTGAGAAACTCTTCCTCTGTGATTTATCATCCAACTAAGATTTTTATCGGATTTTATAACAGATTGATGAGGATCAACCATAATAACTTCGAACCAATAATATAAACCATCTTTTAAGATTTTATATGAATTTAAAACTTCTAAGTTCTTGAATTTTTTTGCTGCTCTTTCTTCTGCTACCGCTCTATAATTTTTATCTAAAATTTTAAAACGTCTCATGTGTGTTGTTCTTCTACCTTTTCTTATTTGTGGACGCATTCTTCCACCTCTTGGTAGTTTTACTCTAACAACTATAATTCCTTGTTTTGCCTTGTAACCTAGTCTTCTAGCTGAAGGTAGATTTGTTGGCTTATCAATTTTTTGAACAGAAGGTTCTCTTCTCCAAGCTAGTAATCTTTCTCTTGTTAATTCCTTGTTTGGATGTTTGAACGATTCTTTAACGTGATTATACATGATTAAGTTGAGGAAAATACTTTATTTATAAAGGTTTCTAAATAAAAATTAGAAGTTAAAAAACTTCCTAAATTTTTTGAGCATCGCCTTCGGCGATACGTACCACGAAAGCATGACCATACCTGTAGTCGCCATGGTCGTCGCCAACGACATCAAGCCTGAAGTCTAATTCCCAGTCGCAGACGCCAAGCGCAGAAACTCTTGTTGTTGGTTCGCTTACATCTTCTAAGCTAAAAACAACAGGCTTATTTTTGTAAGTACTAGCTATCTCAGCTAATTGTTCTGCTCCTTGTTCACTAGCTAAAGCAATAACATATGGGTTTTTTGCTAACTCAAATACTGTTTGTTCTCCTGTGTTGAAACCTGGTTCAACAAATCTTACTGAAGGATCATTAGCTTGTAATTTAGCTTCTAGTTCTGATTCTTCCATTTTTGGTAATCCATCTGAGCCCAATATTGGTCTATCTTGAACATAAGCTCTTCCATCTGGTAAATATAGTAAGCCTGTATCTGCTCTTAACCAGGAAGATCTCATAATTTGTCTTATTTCTTTTGAATATTGATTATTTGGGTCTTTGATTACAGCTTCATATACCATATCAGTTACTTGAGAATATATTGGAGGTTGTTCTCCTGCACTTCTTATTTGTTGCATACATTCTGTATGTGTTCCTGTATATGCTGGATGTATGAATGTTAATCCTGAACTTGTTTGTAATTGTGTTTTTCCTATTGTTGCTTTCATTTTTATCTCCTTGCCTTTTTTTGAGGTCTTTTTTGATTATAATTTTCTAGTTTTATTGATTAGATTACGTTTATAAATCTTTCTATTTTAACAACTTAGAAGTAGTTACATAGTATTAGAACGTACTATATTATGAGCTTGCCAACCACAGCAAAACTGTTTATAAATATAGTTTAACTCTTTATTCTATGCAGAAAACGGGCTATTCCAAAAGAGAGGTTGTTGAGTTTAATTTTGAAAGTATTAATCTAGAAAGCAATGAATTTTTCGGAAATTCACCGCCAAGTGTTTTTGTGGGAAGATTTGGTTACCCTGAAGTTAATGTTGGAGTTTTAAGTCCTGTTGGAAGTAAAGAAAATGCCTATTTAATGGATAGCCCAAAAGATTGGGTTAAAAATAATTTAAAAGATTATGAAATAATGAAATTAAGAGCACAATTAATTAATTCTAGATTTAAAAGTAGCATTAAAAACTTTAATAATAGATTATTGGATATTTCACAAGAAGTTGGGATGGCTTACAAACCAGTAGAAATTGAGGTTGAGTTAAAAAATAAACCAGTAAGTAACTTAATTCTTAATAATATTACTAGTCCATTAAGTAATAATGCAAATGTTAGAAATATTAAATTGACTGAAAATCCAAAAATACAAACTGTTGTTGAAAAAACAGTTTCTGATAAAGATTTGAAGGCAGTAGAAGGAATAAAAAAGTTGTATACTAAAGGTATAGATGAAAATTTTTTAAGTAAAATATTATCTGTTGGGTTACTAGGTTTGGGAAAAAATAGAAAATTAGTTCCGACAAGATGGAGCATAACGGCAACTGATGATACAATTGGTAAAGAATTATTAAAAGATATTAAATTTAATGATATTATTGATCATACTAGAATTTACACTGGACAATATTTGGGAAACTTTTATTGTATTATGTTTTTTCCAGGAATTTTTAGCTATGAGTTATTTGAAATGGAAGTTCCGTTTAGAAAAAATCTTTGGAGTAAAACTGGAAAATTTTATGCTTATGATTATGAAGATTTTAATGGCAGAAAAAGTTACGCTAATGAAACTGCCGGCGGTTACTATGCTGCACGTTTAGGAATATTGGAAAAATTAAATGAATTAAAAAGACAAGGTTCTGTATTAGTATTTAGATTTATTAATGAAGAAGATAGATTTCCTTTGGGTGTGTGGGTTTGTAGAGAAGCCACTAGAAAATCTTTAGCAAATAATTATTTAGAGTTTGAAGATAAAAATTTAGCTTTAAATTATGTTAAATCTTTAGCTAAGAAAAAATTCAATGTTGAATTGGATGAGCTAACTAGTATTAGTAAAATTATAAATGCAAAACAAAAATTATTAATGGATTTTATTTAAAGATTAAATTCTTTTTTAGCTTTTAATCTTTTCTTATGTTTGTGTCTTCTTATGAAAAATAAAACTATTAATAATAAAATTATGAATACTGTAACATATGTTCCAGTTTTATTTGGTTTAATATTATCTTTTGAGTCTACAAAGTAACTTGGATCATAAAATACTGTTTTTTCTATCATTCTTCTTTCATTAATTGAATCGGTGTAATATAAATTAACTTTTATTTCTCCTTCCAAAGGAACAGCTTCAAAATCAGCAGTTGTATATTCATTTGCATCTAGGTCTCCAACTATGTTTTTATTTGATGCTTTTACAATAATGTTTTTTTGTTTTGGAATTTCCACAGTTAGAGCTTTTATATCTTGATCTCCAGTGTTAAGTACTTCAAGAACAAATGTTTTGTCTGCTATTTTGTAATTATCAATGTGAACTTCAAAATCTGTTGTTACATCTTCTACAGTTATGTTAAATATTTCGTAAAAATAATCATCCTTGCTTAAACTATTACCTTCTCTATATCTTAGTTCTACAGGATAATCTCCATCTAAAGCATCTTTATCGACTCTTATCTTATATATTGAGTTCCAGCTTGAATCATAATCTTCTCTTACATAAGTATCAAATTCTATTACTCTTGTACTAGCTCCATCATCTAATGAAAAAGGATAATCAAGAATTAAATCAATGATTGCACCATCTTTACAATCTTCAGTTACTGTAGAAACTTGAAATAAAACTTCTACATAATCTCCAGGCAATGCCGGATAAGGATCTTGATTTGCTAAGTTTACATCTAGTTCACATATACCTTCTGCAGATACATTATTAGTGAATATTATTGTTAAAAATATTACAAATATTAAGCTAATTGTTTTTTTCATGGTTATGATTTATTTCACTCTTTTATAAACTTTTTGACTATTCATATCTTAATGCTTTTACTGTGCTTATTTTTGATGCTTTTACTGCAGGTATAACTCCGGAAATTGCGCCAGTGATTGTTGCGAATAATATTAATCCTACAAACAACCAAACTGAAAAATATGGTTTTAGGAACCCCCAGCCTAAGTTTTGTAGTATAAATCCTCCTAAAGAAGATAGGGCCCAGCCTAGAATACAACCTAAAATTCCGGCTATAAATCCTAAGAAAGAACTTTCGAATAAAAATATTTTTAATACTTCATGGTTTTTTGCTCCTACTGCTTTTAGTATACCAATTTCTCTATATCTTTCTAATACAGAAGTTATCATTGTGTTAGCTGTGTTTATTGTTGAAACTATAACTGAAATTAGTGCTATTAAAATTATGAAACCTATTACAATATCTAGTGCCATTGAAAAAGATTCAACTAATTCAGTGAAAGATTGAACTGTGAAATCTTCTTTGCCCTTTTCTACATCTCTTGATTTTCTTAAATTTCTTTCAATATTTTCAACTGCTTTTTCTACGTTATCTTTGTCAACTCTTGCAAAAATTTCGACATAAGAATCTTCTTCTGGATACATAGATTCAAATTGATCGTTTGTGATATAAATTTGGGAATCATCTTGTGGATTACCTATCGACCCTAAAAAACCAGCTACTTTTAAATCAACACCGTTTACTTCTATGTTGTCATTTAATTCGTATGGTTTTGGAAGTATTTTATTTGGAATTAAATAATTATATCCTAAAAGAACTTGTTTTGTGTCTCCTTGTCTTAATTCTCTTCCTTGTTCTATTTTAATATTGTATGACTCGATTAATATGTCTGTTGTTGGATCAATTGAAATTAAAGAAACATATTTTTGATCTTTGTTTTGTTTTACTAAAGCTGCTTTGAAATAAACTCCTGTTGCTTCGTAAACTCCTGCGGCACGAGTTATTGAATGTATATCTGATTCGTTTAATGTAACACCTTCTGGAGCCTCTATCCCTCCTGCTGAACTTGGCATTATCAAAACTTTATCTGCGGCTGATGCTGAAGATAATTCATCTATGTAATTATATAAGCCGTAACCAAAACTAACAAAAATAAATATAGTTGCGATTCCTACTAATATTGAGAAAATTGTTAAGAAACTTCTTCCTTTTCTTTTTTTCAAATGATTCAATGAATATTTTATACTTTCTCCGCTTATCATTTTAACTTCTTAAAGCCTCCACAGGATTTTGTTTTGCAGCTTTAAATGCTGGAACTAAACCAGCAATTCCTCCAATCAAAAAACTTCCTAACAAAGTTGAAAATATTAATATAAAATCAATTTCTGGAGTTAATTGTGTTCCTAACCAATTGTTAATTCCATAGATACCAGCTACTCCAAGTAATGTACCAAATATTGCTCCGGCTAAACCTCCAATTAAACCTAGTAAACTTGATTCAATAAAAAATTGTAAGAAAATGTGTTCGTTTCTTGCACCAATAGATTTTGAAATTCCAATCTCTTTTTTTCTTTCTAATACTGAAGTTGTCATTGTGTTTATAATTCCAATTACTCCAATGAATATTGAGATTGAAGCTATAATAACTATGAATACTTGAACCCCACTAAGAACACTATTTATTGTTGCTAATGATGCTTCTGGTGTGCTTACTTCAAAATCTTCTTCACCTAATTTTACGTTTCTTCTATCTCTCAATAATTTTTCAATTTCTATTTTTGTTTTGTTTATTTCTTCTTTATTTTTTGGTTCTACAATTATCATGTCTACTGTATTATTTAAATTTAACAAACTTTTTACATCATCTTCTGGCATGTAAACAACATTGTCTGTGATTAAACTTCCTTGTTTTTCTAAAATTCCAATAACTTCAAATTTTCTGTCATTGACTAAAATTGTTTTTCCTGGAATAATTTGTTTTCCATCCCAATCATCTGATTTAGCGTAATAATTGTAACCAAGAATTATTTTTCCTCTATCTGATTCTGTAAGTAATTTTCCAAGCAATGCACCAGAATCTAATTGGGTGTAAATTAAATTAAGATCTTTTTTATTATCTGACATGCTACCAATATACCTATAATTTACCTTGTCATTAAATTCTACTTTTACAGATTTAATATTTCTAGTTACAGTATTTTCTACACTACTTAATCTTTCTATTGCATCTGCATCCTCTTCTGTTAATGGATCTACGACTGCACTACCTGGCGGGCCATAACCAGACAAACCCCCGGCTTGGACTGTTATTAATTGATTAGCACTTACACCAAATTGAGTTGCTACAGCTAGTTGCAAACCATTACCTAAAGAAATTAAAGAAACTACTGCTGTAACACCAATAAAAATTCCTATTAAAGTTAACCAAGATCTAATTCCTCTACTTTTTAAATTTTTGAACGCTAAAGAAAAAAAATCTTTAATCATCTAAATACTCCTTTTAGTTACTTTTTCTATTTTTCCATCTTTTAACCAGTAAACTATATGAGCGTGTGTTTTTGCCAAATCTGCATCGTGAGTTACCATAACAATAGTTTTTCCTTTTTTATTTAAATCATTTAAAAAATCCATAACTGTTTCACCAGTTTTTGTATCTAAATTACCAGTTGGCTCGTCAGCAAGTATAACTTCTGGCGAATTTGCTAAAGCTCTTGCAATTGCAACTCTTTGTTGTTGACCACCAGATAATTCATTTGGTGAATGATCTTTTCTTTCTGATAGTTGAACTAGTTCCAATAATTTATCTGCTCTAAAACTTCTTTCATCTGCATCATAACCTTGGAATATCATTGGTATTGCTATGTTTTCTTTTGCTGTTAAATTCCCTATTAAATTGAAAGATTGAAAAATAAATCCTATTTTTTTACCTCTGATTTGAGCTAAATTTGATTCACTTAATGTTGAAATGTCGTGGTTATCTAATAATATTCTTCCTTTTGTTGGAACATCTAATGAACCAATTAAATTCATCATCGTAGATTTACCAGAACCAGATGGGCCCATTATTGCAACAAATTCTCCTTCTCTAATTTGCAAAGAAACACCATCAACTGCTCTTACAATACTGTGACCCATGTGATAGTATTTACAAACATTTTGTAATTCAATAACAATCTTTTTTTCCATAGAATTAGTTTTAATTGATGAATATATAAATTTAACTTAGGTTTAAAGAAAGTTTTAAAAAGATGTTCTAAATAAGAATAGATATGAATTTAATAACTCCTTTAGAAATTTTGTATTTTGTAATTTTAATTGCAGTATTGGGATTTATATTTACTGGAGTTTTTATTATTAGGCCGAGAACTATTTATGATAGAATGCATCCAAAAAAATGGAGATGGCATGACTTTAAATTTGCAGCTTTGATAGCTTCTCCAGCGATAATATTACATGAGTTAGGACATAAGTTTGTAGCTATGGCTTATGGTTATAGTGCTACATTTCAATTATTTCCTTTTGGTTTAGCTTTGGGAATATTTTTGAAATTAATTAGTTCACCATTAATGATATTATCTCCTGGATATGTTAATATTGGAACTGAAGCTTTTGCAGATCCAATTGCTTATAGAGTAATAGCTTTTGCTGGACCGGCAGTTAATTTATTATTGTTTTTAATAAGCTGGTTAATTTTAAAGTATGCTAATAATTTATCTAGAAAACAAGAATTAACTTTACATTTTACAAAAGTATTGAATATGTTATTGTTCTTGTTTAATATGATACCATTAGGACCATTTGATGGACAGAAAGTATTTTTTGGGCCACCTAGTTAAACTATTGCTTTTCCTTTAATTTCTTCTAAAGATTCTATTTCTTCCTTTATTACTTTAACTTGTTTAGAATTATCTGCTGCATTTAAAATACGACTGCATTCTGGGCAAGTAAAATTGCTGTTCATTGCGTGTTCATAATTCATACGAATACAGCTTTTTTCACACTTGTAATATGTAGTTTCTGTCTCTTTTTCTAGTCTTTTTTTAAGGTTTTTTATTCTTTCGGACTTTAATTTGTTTATCAAAAGACCTGCTTCAAGTTCATCAAAAGTCCAGTAATATATGTACCAACCTTTTCTTTTATCTTTTTTACGCATGGAATGAACTAAATTATTTTCTTGTAATATGTATAAGGTTTTTCTTATTGTATTAATTTCAATTTTTAATTTTTCTGCAATTAAGAATTCTGATATATTTTCACCGTTGGTTAATAGAAATCGGACTATATTTAATGCATTTTCCCCACCAACTTGCATAGCAAGCTGATCTAGCTTTTCCCTTGACATTTTCATCCGATATCACCTTAGATTAGATCTGGGTACAATAATGTTTAAAAAGCTTTGGTTTTTCGTAATTTTGTGGTAGTTACTACAAATAAATGGTAGGAAAGATTTTAATATGAGAAATCTAAAAACTTTATGATAGTGGAGGTGTTTTTATGGGCATGTTTAATCCTAAAAAAGACAAACAAAATAATGATTTTTCACAAGATGTGCCAGAATTCAAGCCTTATTCTGAAAAAGAAAGAACAAATTTACCAGAATTACCAGTAGAAAGACACGAGAAGCCAGTGTTTCCAACATATCAGAGTGATTTTAGCAATGTAAGAAGAGAAGTACAGAAGCCAGTATTTCAGCAGAGAGTTGAGATACCTATGAGAAAGCCGGAATTTAGACAAGAACATAATGTTGCAACTAATGACAAACCGATATATGTAAAGATAGATCAGTATAAAGAAGCAATATCTAATGTTGAAAGAATAAAAGCATTGTGTAGTGAAGCGGATAAAACTTTGGCTGAAATAGGCAGGATAAGATCTAGTGAAGATAGAGAACTACAAAAGTGGCAAGAAGATATTAACAAGATAAAAGACAAGTTATTATTAATTGATAAAAAAATATTTGAAGTGTAAAATATGACAAAAAAACACCACAACAAGCATGTAACGCATCATCATGTTGAAGAAGACACAACATATGTCAAGATTGATGAGGCATTGATGACTAGAAAAAAAATTCTTGAATCTGCTGTTCAAATGGCTGAGTTGATGAAAAGGTATGAAAGTTTTAAGATTCTTCGTGAGTTAAAAATGAGAGAGATGAAGAAACTTGAGCTTTTAGTTAAGAAAATAAAAGTAGAAATAAATGCTTACACTAAAAGTATACCTAAGATCAAAGAAGTTGTAGAAGAAGAGAAGAAAGAACTAAAAATGTTGCATAAGATGGAAATGCATAGGGGAACTATGCCTGTTGTTGCGCAAGAAAAAACGCAATTAAGTGGTATTGATAGAGAAATAGAAGAAATCAAAGCTAGATTGAATGAATTACACTTCTAATTTTTCTTTTTTTAGTAAAATTTTTAAATAGAGTATATCTGAATTCTGAGATTAACATGAAAAACTTATTTTATAATTCAAAAGTAGAGGATTTTTTTAGATATTTAGGAAATCCTTTACCAACACTTGCAGAATTAACTTTGTATAGTAGTTTGGGTTTGTTTATTATGGGTGTGAATGAACTTGGAACTTATAATAGATTGAGAGGAATTGATAATAGATATAAAGATACAATTGAAAAGTTAGATTGTATTGATACTTGTTCTCCTGCAGATAGTACACATGTTTATGAAATGCTGAGTGCAAGGGCAGATAGTTTGCTAAGTGAATCTTCAAGACTGGAAAGGACATTATTATTTTTTAAATCTGGCCACACCAAAGTTTTATAAATTTGTTAATTATTTAGATTCTTATGAAAGCTGTTGACTTGAAAAGAGAATTTATTGAATTTTTTAAAAGTAAAAAACATAAAGAAATAATTAATAGTTCTTTAATTCCTAAAAATGATCCTAGTGTTTTGTTTACAACTGCAGGAATGCATCCATTAGTTCCTTATTTATTAGGAGAAAAACATCCTTCAGGAAAAAGATTAG